>Ga0335070_10000058_pt1 | contig 127194 bp, 121 predicted proteins | sample Lox_Sample_13_FD_206722 | JGI IMG/M metagenome (GOLD analysis project Ga0335070, IMG submission 206722) | Soil microbial communities from Loxahatchee National Wildlife Refuge, Florida, United States - Lox_Sample_1.3 | ecosystem: Environmental > Terrestrial > Soil > Wetlands | place: USA... | reverse complement strand
GCCCGTGCCCGCTGCTGGTGAAATATGTCGAAGCCGGCTGGATCGGCCAGAAAACCGGCCGCGGCTTCTACGACTATCGCGGCGAAAAGCCGGTCCCGACGCGGTAAAACAATCGCTCAACCTGCCATGTCATGGCCCGCGAATGCGGGCCACCCAGGTGATGTTGCTCCAAATGTTTCACGCGGAGACGCGGAGTCCGCGGAATTGGGATTCTCCTCCGCGTTCTCCGCGCCTCCGCGTGCAAATACCATTTGTCGTTACCGCATCAACACAGCAGCGAACTCCGCAGGCGGCGCGCCTTCGGGCCATGTCGGCACGCCCGCAGGAATGTCGATGCCCGATACTTTCCGCTTCGTCCAGATATGCGCCACGATGTTGAGCTTGTCGCTCTGATCCAGCGTGCCCGCACGCACCACCGCCAAACCGGGACGCGCGCTGTTGGTGTTGTAAACACGCGTGAAGCAGGTGGGACAGGCGCGCTGATAAGACGTTCGCGCGCCATCCGGCGAGACGCGTTCGTAGAGCGCAGGTGTCCCGGCCGTAATCTCGAACGCGCCTTCGGGCACGATCGCTTGCGTGGAAAACGCGCTTCCCGACCACGTCTGGCAATCGAGGCAATGACAGGCATAGGCGTTGGGCCATTTGTCCAGGGTCAGCCGATAGCGGATGGCGCCGCAACGGCAACCGCCTTCAATCGTTTCGCTCATAGCCGGTCCTCAAGTTCCATCGCTGGCATTGTCGCACAGGATCACGCATCATCAAGGCAAGCATGACACATCCCGACGGTCTTCCCTTCCCGCAGCGTTTCTGGGCCATCGTCACCATCGGCCTGGGCATCACCATGGCGGTTATGGATTCGGCCATTGCCAATGTGGCGCTGCCGACCATCGCGATGGATTTGCACACCGATGCCGCATTCTCCATCTGGATCGTCAACGGCTATCAGCTTGCGATCACCATCACATTGCTGCCGCTGTCCGCGCTCGGCGATATCATCGGCTACCGAAAAATTTATCTCGCGGGCCTTGTTCTCTTTACCATCGCGTCGCTGGCCTGCGCGTTCTCTCACACCCTCGTCGAACTGTCCGCCGCGCGCGTGATCCAGGGCTTCGGCGCCGCCGGAATCATGAGCGTCAACACCGCACTCGTGCGTTTCATCTATCCGCACAAGGCGCTCGGCCGGGGTATCGGCATCAATGCGGTGATCGTGGCGATCTCCGCCGCCATTGGCCCCACTTTCGCGGCCGGCATTCTCGCCGTTTCAAGCTGGCCGTGGTTGTTTGCGGTTAACGTGCCGTTCGGCATTGCCGCCCTCATCATCGGCTGGGGAAGCCTGCCCGTCTCGCCGCGCGGCAAACATGAATTCGACTGGATCAGCGCACTTCTCAGCGCGCTCACCTTCGGCGTGCTGATCGGCAGCATCGATGCGCTGGGCCATGGCGAGGCCTTTCCGCTGTTCCTGCTCGAAATGGTCGCGACCTTTCTCATCGGCTACTGGCTGGTGAAACGCCAACTCGCGCACCGCGCGCCATTGCTGCCGATTGACCTTATGCGCATTCCGATCTTCGCACTGTCGGTCGGCACCTCCATCAGTTCGTTCGCCGCACAAATGCTGGCGCTCGTCTCGCTGCCCTTCCTGTTCCAGCTCGAACTGCATTTCTCAGCCATCGAAACCGGCCTGTTCATCACGCCCTGGCCTATCGCCATCGGCATCGTGGCCCCCATCGCGGGCCATCTGGCCGATAGATACCCGGCCGGATTGCTCGGCGGTTTCGGCCTTCTTGTTTTCGCGGCGGGCCTTCTGTCGCTTGCATTCCTGCCGCCCGATCCCACCCATTTCGACATCGTCTGGCGCATGGCGCTGGCGGGCATCGGCTTCGGCTTTTTCCAGTCGCCCAACAACCGCGCCATGATCGGTGCCGCCCCGCGCGAGAGAAGCGGCGGCGCCAGCGGCATGCTCGGCACTGCGCGCCTGCTGGGTCAGACCACCGGCGCTGCCATTGTGGCGCTTCTCTTTTCGCGCCTGCCGCATGGCGCCCCCACTGTCGCGCTCATCATCGGCACCGGCTTTGCGCTCGTTGCCGCCGCCGTAAGTTTTGCCCGGCTTTACGACGACAGCGGCGATCCCCGCTCCCGCTCTTCCAACCCCGAAGCCGATCCCGCCATGCACGCAAGTGTGCTGCGGAAAACAAAAGACTCACCCTCCCCTTGAGGGAGGGTCGATAAAATTTCGCAGCATTAGCGGAGAAATTTTTCGGGGAGGGGTCAGAGCCGTTGCAGTTTTGACCCCTCCCCGAAAAATCCCGACGGATTTTTCGACCCTCCCTCAAGGGGAGGGTTCGAAATGTGCGATGTTTGCCGAAGGAATCGCTGGGCGCATTCCATGAAACGGCTTTGGGTAATTGCAGTTCTGGCCTGCGCCGCACTCGCCGCCTGCGCGAGCTATGCGCCCGATGGCAAACGCCTTCCCGACGCGCCGAAATTCCTTTTCTGGTCGGCGGACGAACAACCACTCGGGTACCGCTTCATCGAGCGCATATTTCCGACAAGCATGGTGTATCGGGGGAACACAGTCTCCCCTCTCCCGCTGCACCTGATGAAATACGACGTCCGCTACAAATACAAAGGCAGCACATGGGATACCGACCGCTTCATGAAAAACAATCGCGTGGCAGGTTTGCTGATCCTGAAGGACGGCAAGGTCGCCATGGAACGCTATGCGATGGGGCTGACGTCGACCGACAGGTGGGAATCCTTCTCCGTCACCAAATCCATCACATCGACCCTGATCGGTGCTGCCATCGCAGACGGCTATATCGACAGCCTCGACGACAAGGTGAGCGACTATCTCCCCGAACTCGAAGGCAGCGTCTATGACGACGTGGCCATACGCGATCTCATCACCATGACAAGCGGCGTGAAATGGAGCGAGCGTTACACCGATCCCAATTCCGACGTCGCGAAATTTTCCCAACTGATCTACGAATTCTCCGCGAGCCCCGAACTGCGCTACATGGCAAAGCTCGAACGCGCCCATCCGCCGGGCAAAGTGTTCAACTACAACACCGGCGAAACTTCGCTTGCGGGCTTCCTCGTCGAACGCGCCACGCACAAATCGCTGGCGCAATATCTTTCCGAGAAAATCTGGAAGAAAATCGGCGCGGGCCGCAGCGCCGTCTGGATGGAAGACATCCGCGGCCACGACATCGGCGGGTGCTGCCTTTCCATGACCCTGCGCGACGCCGGCCGCTTCGGGCAGTTCATTCTGGAAGATGGCAAAGACGTGCTGCCGAAAGACTGGGTGAAAGACGCGACGCGCAAACAGATCGACAGCGACAACGGCCGCCTCGGTTACGGTTACATGTGGTGGACGAGGAAAGACGGCACGTTTGCAGCACTCGGTTTCTTCGGCCAGATGATCTACATCGACCCCAAGAACAAAATCGTCATCGTCACCGATTGCGCCTGGCGCGAAGCCGCCGACTTGAAAGCGTTCGACGTTTTGGACGCCTATATCGCGGCGATAACAAAAACCCTGGCCACAAAAGTATCTTCCTTACCGCCCCCTGTGCGGGGCGGTCGACGGCTCTGAGCGGCAGCGAAGAGACGGCGGGCGGGGGGTGTCGCAACGAACTCGGACGTGAAGGCCCCACCCGGTCGCGTGCCGATGCACGCGCCCGACCTCCCCGCGAGGGGGAGGTAAGAAAATCATTTCTTCTTCGTCAAATCTTCAAACCACGCAATCGCCTCCGGCGCGTCCCACTCCGCAGGGCCTGTCGCGCGTGCAATCTCCATACCCTTGGGATCGATCAGTAGCGTGGTCGGCAATCCGAACGTCTTGGTCGCCGTCATCAGCTTCATTCCGGGATCGGCGAAGGCGGGCAATTCGGCCGCCTGATGCGCGATGAGGAACTGGCTCGCCACGCGATCGGCGTTCTTTTCCACATCCACCGTCACCACCGCCAGCCGCGAGGCGGGGATTGTGCGCTGCAGATTGGCGAGCGCGGGAAGCTCTTTCACGCAGGGCCCGCACCAGCTCGCCCACAGATTGAGCAGCACATAGCGCCCCCGGTATCTCGAAAGCGCATAGCGCCGCCCGCCCATATCGCTAAACGCCACGTCGGGCACGGGTTTCGGCTGCGCGGCCGCTTTCAATTCGGCCAGTGCGGCGGGCGGCTTTGCCGTTCCCAATCCCGGCGGGATCACATATAGAACCACCAACGCGCCCGCCACGAGGGCAACCACGGCGGCGAGCACGACGAGCAAACGCGAACGGGTCATTTCGATCCTAACAATGAGCGCCTGAGCAATGAGCGCGAACAAGATGTGGGGCGGGCGTTTCGGCGCCGGTCCCTCGGCCATCATGGAGGCGATCAACGTCTCCATCGACTTCGACAAGCGGCTGGCGAACGAAGACCTCGCCGGATCGCGCGCCCATGCCCGCATGCTGATGGCCACCGGCATTATTTCCAAATCCGACGGCGACGCAATTCTTTCCGGCCTCGATTGGATCGGCAAGGAAATCGACGCCGGAACCTTCGCGTTCAAACGTGAATTCGAAGACATCCATCTCAATATCGAAGCGCGCCTCGGCGAAATCGCAGGTGCTGCCGCCGGACGGTTGCACACCGCACGTTCGCGCAACGACCAGGTCGCCACCGACTTCCGCCTCTGGGTGCGCGCGGCCTGCGACCGCGCCGAAACCGGCATTGTCGCGTTGCAGAAAGCATTGCTCGCGCAAGCCGAAGCCCATGCCGACACCATCATGCCCGGCTTCACCCATATGCAGCCCGCGCAACCGGTGACCTTCGGCCATCATTGTCTGGCTTACGTCGAAATGCTCTCGCGCGACCGCGGCCGTTTCGCGGGCGCCCATGCGCGCGCAAATGAATCCCCGCTCGGCGCCGCGGCGCTGGCAGGCACGCCTTTCCCGATCGACCGCAAGGCGACCGCGAAAGAACTGGGCTTCACCCATCCGATGCGCAATTCGCTCGATGCAGTCTCCGCACGCGATTTCGCGCTGGAATATCTGGCGGCCGCGTCCATCTGCGCCACGCATCTGTCGCGCCTGGCCGAAGAAATCGTCATCTGGGCCACGCCGTCATTCGGCTTCGTCAAATTGTCGGATGCCTTCACCACCGGCTCCTCCATCATGCCGCAGAAGCGCAACCCGGATGCCGCCGAACTGGTGCGTGCCAAGATTGGCCGCATCATGGGCAGCTTCGTGGCGCTGACGACGGTGATGAAGGGCCTCGCACTCGCCTACGCGAAAGATCTCCAGGAAGACAAGGAAGCGGTGTTCGCCGCCGCCGATGCGCTCGATCTCTCGCTCGCCGCGATGGCCGGCATGGCCGCCGACATGAAGCCGCAGCCGGCCGCCATGCGCCGTGCCGCCGAAGCAGGCTATCCCACCGCCACCGATCTCGCCGACTGGGTGGTGAAGACCCTGAAGAAACCTTTCCGCGAAGCCCATCACATCGCGGGCAGCATCGTGAAGCGCGCCGAAGAAAAAGGCGTGGCCCTCGATCAGCTCCCACTGTCCGAAATGCAGGCCGTCGAACCCGGTATCACCAAAGACGTATTATCGTCGCTCTCACTAGAATCCTCGCTCAACGCCCGTACCAGCGAAGGCGGCACCGCACCTGTGCGCGTGCGCGAACAGGTAGTGTTCTGGAAGGAGAAGTTGAAATGACCGCTTCTTCTTACCTCCCCCTTGTGGGGAGGTCGAAATTTGCATCGGCAAATTTCGGGCGGGGGGCCGACGTCGAACACCGCCCCCCACCCGGATCGCTTCGCTCTCCGACCTCCCCACAAGGGGGAGGTAAGATCATAGCGATCATTGCGGCTGTATCGCTCGCCTTCTCCCTTACCGCCTGCGGCGTGAAAAGCGATCTTGTGCGCCCCGACGGCAAGCCTGCGCCGAAGGACCAACGCGATCCCTCGCGCCCGCCCAATCCCATCGGCCAATGAATCATTTCCAATACAAAGACGGCGTGCTCCACGCCGAAGATGTGAGCCTCGCCACATTGGCGCGCGAGGTCGGCACGCCTTTCTTCTGCTATTCCACTGCCACGCTCGAACGCCATTACAGGGTGTTCGCCGCAGCGTTGCCGAAAGACACGCTCGTCGCCTTCTCCGCGAAAGCGAACGGCAACATCGCCGTCCTCAAGACGCTGGGCAATCTCGGCGCGGGCGCGGACATCGTATCGGGCGGCGAACTTGCCAAGGCGCGCGCCGCCGGCATTCCTGCCAACCGCATCGTCTTTTCCGGCGTCGGCAAGACGCGCGCGGAGATGAAGCTCGCGCTGGAAGAAGGCATCTACCAGTTCAACATCGAAAGCGAACCCGAACTCGACGCGCTGAACGAGACGGCGCTTTCGCTCAACACGCGCGCCCGCATCACCATCCGCGTCAATCCGAATGTGGATGCGAAAACCCACGCCAAGATCACCACCGGCACATCCGAATCCAAATTCGGCGTGCCCTGGGAACGCGCCCGCGAAGCCTATGCCCACGCCGCAAAACTCAAGAACATCGAAATCGTCGGCGTCGACGTCCACATCGGCAGCCAGATCACCGAACTCTCGCCGTTCGAAGCCGCCTTCGCGCGCGTGGTCGAACTAGTCGGCGTGCTGCGCGCCGATGGCCATGCCATCGCCCGCATCGATCTCGGCGGCGGATTGGGCGTGCCCTATCGCCACAACAACGAACTGCCGCCCGATCCGGCTGCTTACGGCGAAATGGTCGCCAAGGTCACCAAGAATGTCGGCGCCCAACTGATCTTCGAACCCGGCCGCCTGATCGCGGCGAATGCCGGCGTGCTCGTGTCCGAAGTGCTGTATGTGAAGCGCGGCGAAGCCAAGCAATTCCTCATCATCGACGCGGGCATGAACGATCTCATCCGCCCCGCGCTTTACGACGCCCATCACGACATCGTGTCCGTAAACGAAACAGCGCCCGGTGCGGCCCATGAAACCTACGATGTCGTTGGCCCCGTCTGCGAAACCTCCGATCTTTTTGCTTCGGCGCGCTCTTTGCCGCGGCTGAAATCGGGCGATCTTGTGGCGATCCTCACGGCGGGCGCCTATGGCGCTGTCATGTCTTCGGCCTACAATGCGCGGCCGCCCGCGCCCGAAGTGCTCGTGAAGGGCGACAGGTGGAGTATTGTGCGGCCGCGACCGAGTTATGAAGCGCTCATTGAGCAGGAACGATTCCCCGACTGGCTCTAAACCCCGCATCGAGCGGCGGATTGCGCTCGCGCGCGCCACGCTGCTGTGGGAGCGCGTCTGGGGCGGAACCTGGCCCGCCAGCGGCATCGCGATCCTCTTCATTGCGGCCGCACTGTTCGGCTTCTTCGCCATCGTTCCCGGCTGGCTGCACGCGCTGATATTGGCGGGCGCGCTGTTTGCGCTGGCACTCGCGCTCTATGCCGGCTTTTCCCATTTCATCTTCCCGCGCTGGAGCGAAGGCGCGCGCCGCCTCGAACGCGACAACACGCTCGTCCATCGCCCGGTCAGCGAAAGCAACGACAGGCTCGCCGCCGGCGAAGGCGATACTTACGCCGAAGAATTGTGGGCCGCGCATATGCGCCGCGTGTTGTCTTCCTTCGGCGCGCTGAAACTCAACCGGCCCAAACCCGGCCTGTGGCGACGCGATCCCTATGGCCTGCGCTTTGCAGCACTCGCGCTCCTGATCGGTGCGTTCTTCGTCGCCGGCAACGACTGGAGCAACCGGCTTCTCGCCTCGCTTGCCCCGCGCACCTTCAGCGGCGCGGCCATTCCCACGCTCGATGCCTGGGTCGATCCGCCCGGCTACACCGGCGAAGCACCCATCTATCTCACGCAGAATTCCAGGACCGTCACGGCGCCGCAGAATTCGCTCGTCCATTTCCGCGTGCACAATTCCGGCACGCGCCCGCGCGCCGGCATCGATCCCACGCAAGAGATCGAATTCGAAGGCGAGAACGGCGAATATTCCGCCACCGCCAAGCTCGCCAAATCCTCGGAGTTCAGCGTGCGCGCCGATGGCCTTCGCATCGGCTCATGGTCCGTGAAAATCGTCCCCGACGAAGCCCCCGTCATCGCATTCGCGCAACCGCCATCGAAGACGCCGCAAAACGCATTGAAGATCGCCTTCACGGCGGGCGACGATTACGGCGTCACCGCCGTGCGCGCCATCATCACGCCCGTCGGCCGCAAGGCCAAACCGCTGCCCATCGATCTCGCCCTCAACGACACGTCGTCGAAAACCGTGTCGCAAACCGTCTATCGCGATCTCACCGATCATCCTTATGCCGGCCTCGAAGTGAACATCGTGCTCGAAGCGCGCGACGCGGCGGGCAACAAGGGCCTGAGCAAGCCCGCGCGTTTCAAACTTCCCGCCCGCGTCTTCAGCGATCCGCTGGCGCGCGCGCTGATCGAACAGCGCCAGATCCTGGCCAGCGGCGAGGACAAGACGCAGGACAAGGTGGCCCAGGCGCTCGACGCGCTCACCATCGCGCCCGAACATTTCTACCAGGGCAAGACGGGCGTCTATCTTTCCATCCGCGCCGCGCGTTGGTCCGCCAAGACCGCGAGCCGGCCGGAAGAATTCGCCCGCGCCGAAGACCTTCTCTGGCAAACCGCGCTCGCGCTCGAACAGGGCGGTCTCACGCTTGCCGCCGCCGAACTGCGCCGCCTGCAACAGGCGATCACGGAAGCGCTGGCCCGCGGCGCCTCGCAGGATGAAATCGACGCGCTGCTCGAACGCTATCGCGGAGCGTTGCAACGCTACATGCGTTTCATGGCGCAAAACGCCCAGCCCGGCGCGCAAGGCCAAATTCCGCCGAGCGCAAAAGTCCTGAGTCAGGACGATCTCGAAACCATGCTGAAAGCGATCCAGCAGCTCGCCCAAACCGGCGCGCGCGAACAGGCGGCACAAATGCTCGCCATGCTCCAGAACATGCTGGAGAACATGCAGATGACGGCGGGCAATGGCGGCGGCGGCAAAGGCGGCCAGTCACCGGTGGACAAGGCGCTTAGCGATGCCATCGGCAAACTCGGCGATCTCATGGGCAAGCAGCGCGCGTTGCTCGACAAGACCTTGCGCCAGCAGGAAGGTGCTGCCGACCCGAAAGACGGCGGCGCCAAAGGTCTCGCAAAGAAACAAGGTGAACTGCGCGACGCATTGAAGGAAATCCAAAAGGGACTCGGCGCGCAAAACCAGAAGCCGGACAATCTGGGCCGCGCAGGTCAATCCATGGGCAACGCGCAAGGCCAGTTGAACGGCAACGACATGGACAGCGCCTCGAACAGCGAGAAGAACGCGCTCGATGCGATGCGCAGCGGCGCCGATCAACTCGCCAAGGCTCTGATGAACCGTTCGGGCCAGGGCCAGCCCGGCCGCACGGGCGAAGCCGATCCGCTCGGCCGCGAAGACGGCGGCACGAGTGCGATGTTCGGCAACAACGTCAAGGTTCCCGACCAGATGACCCTCGAACGCGCGCGTTCGATATTGAAGGAACTGCGCCGCCGCGCCGCCGAACGCGGCCGCCCGAAGGAAGAACTCGATTACATCGACCGGTTGCTGAAAGAGTTCTGATTATTTTTCTCTAACCCTTGCTTGTCATCCCGGACGCGCGTCAGCGCGATCCGGGACCCATCGAGAAGCGTCTCAATAGGTCCCGGCTCGGCGCAATGCTGACGCATTGCTTGGCCGGGATGACAAAAAGAGAAAAAAATTTTCGCGTCGCAGGCCCAACATCTGCCACGTAAAAAGCTATCGAACACAATTGCATCAACCCATATCGAGCGCGTTCAATCCTTTACCCCCCTCAGCGTTACGCTGCAGCAACTTTGCGCGCGCCCTTGCAGCGCAACGCTCCTCGATGCATACTAATTAAATCCCAACAATTGCGCGTTCAGCGATTGGCGCCCGGCGTCCACAAGACGTCGCGCTTGCCTTTGTCATTGCCGAAACGCGCGGCCACGAACAGATGATCGGAGAGACGATTGATATATTTGATGACCGGCGCACCCAGCTTTTCCTGCTGCCCCAGTTCGACAATCAGCCGCTCGGCCCGCCGCGCAACCGTGCGCGCCAGATGAAGATGGGCCGCCACATGCGTACCGCCCGGCAAGATGAACGAGGTGAGCGGGCTAAGCTCTGCGTTCATCGCGTCGATCTCGCGCTCCAGCCGTTCGACCTGCGAATCCGCGATGCGAAGGCGGCCTTCCCCGCGCCGCCCGTCTTCCGGCACGCAGAGATCGGCGCCCAGATCGAACAGATCGTTCTGGATGCGCGCCAGCATCGCGTCCATCTCGCCCCCGGCGTGCAGCCGCGCCAGCCCCACGGTGGCGTTGGTCTCGTCCACCGTGCCGTAGGCCGCGATGCGCAGCGCGAATTTGGGAAGCCGCGTGCCGTCGCCAAGTGCGGTTTCGCCCTTGTCGCCGGTTTTGGTGTAGATGCGATTCAATGTGACCATGTGGAGAACCTAACCCGTGCCAATACCTTAGGCAAAACCAAGGTTTTTCCACGCTTGAGTTGCGGTTTTCGCCCGCTATGATCCGCCCCCTAACGACAGAGCATCCTATGAGCCAGGAAGACATCGCCGCCCTCAAACTCGCACCCCCCGAAACCATCGAGGTGGATGACACGCGCATCGCCTGCGACGGCGGCGGCGGCGCGCTCGGCCATCCGCGCGTGTACCTGCAGATCGGCGAGGAAGGTTTCGTGGACTGCGGCTATTGCGACCGCCGCTTCGTGCTGCGCGCAGGCGCGGGCGCGCATTGAGCGCGAAAAGCCTTGATTCAAAAAAGGGTGGCCGCCCGCTCAAGAAGGGCGATCACCTCTATCTCGTCGACGGATCGGGATACCTGTTCCGCGCCTATCACGCGCTGCCGCCGCTCAGCCGCAAATCCGACGGCCTGCCCACAGGTGCGGTCTCCGGCTACTGCAACATGCTGTGGAAGCTGCTGGAGGACATGAAGGGCGGCGACAAGCCGAGCCATCTGGCGGTTATCTTCGATGCGGGCAAGCTGACGTTCCGCAACCGCATCTATCCGCAATACAAGGCCAACCGCCCCGATCCGCCGGAAGATCTGATCCCGCAATTCCCGCTGGTGCGCGACGCCACGCGCGCCTTCGGCGTGGCCTGCGTGGAAGAACCCGATTTCGAGGCCGACGACCTGATCGCCACCTATTCGCGCCTTGCCCGCGAGAAAGGCGCGCGCGTCACCATCGTCTCCTCCGACAAGGACCTGATGCAGTTGATCGAAGACGGCAAGATCGAACTCCTTGATCCCGTCAAGAACAAGCGCCTGGGCTCCGCCGACGTGATGGAGAAGTTCGGCGTTGCGCCATCGAAAGTCGTGGAAGTGCAGGCGCTCGCCGGCGACTCGACCGACAACGTGCCGGGCGTGCGCGGCATCGGCGTCAAAACCGCCGCCGAGTTGCTGGGCATCTATGGCGATCTCGAAACGCTGCTGAAACGCGCGGGCGAAATCAAACAGCCCAAGCGCCGCGAAACCTTGATCGAAAACGCGGAAAACGCCCGCATCTCGCTCAAGCTCGTCACGCTGGACAGGAACGCCAAATACTCCTGCGAACTCGAACAGATGGAAATGACGGAGCCCGAACCGGGCAAGGTCATCGCCTTCCTGAAAGCGATGGAATTCGGCACGCTCACCCGCCGCGTCGCCACCCATTTCGGCGTGGAAGATGCCGATGCGATCGCGCCCGCCGCCGATCCCGCGCAAGCAGCGTTGCCCGCCCCCGTCAAGACTGCGGACACCAAACCTGCACCCATCGCGCCCAACAAGGCGGTGGTGCCTGCGAAGGCGGCGAAAGGCCAGGTCGGCGCGGTGATGGACCGCGACAAGATCTTGAAGCCGATCAATCACGACGCCTACGAAACCGTGACAACGACGCAACGTCTGGACCACTGGATTTCGCGGGCCTATGCCGAAGGCATCGTCTGCGTCGACACCGAAACGACTTCGCTCGATCCCATGCAGGCAAGCCTTTGCGGCGTGTCGCTGGCGGTCGCGCCGGGCGAGGCGTGCTACATTCCATGCGGCCACACGGCAGGCACGGGCCTCGATCTCGCAGGCTCCGCGAAGATCGAACAAATCCCCGAAGCGACGGTGCTCAAGCGCCTGAAGCCGCTGCTCGAAGACGACAGCGTTCTGAAGATCGCACAAAACCTGAAATACGACGCGCTCGTTTTCGCCCAGCGCAATGTGCAGGTGACGCCCTTCGACGACACGATGCTCATCTCCTACGTGCTGGAAGCCACGCTGCACGGCCACGGCATGGACGAGCTTTCGGAGATTCACTTAAGCCACAAACCCATCGCCTTCAACGAAGTCGCCGGCAAGGGCAAGGACAAAATCACCTTCGATTGCGTGCCGATCAAGGAAGCCACACGCTATTCCGCCGAAGACGCCGATGTGACGTTGCGGCTTTACCTGCTGCTGAAACCAAAACTCGCCGCCGAAGGCAAGGCCACCGTCTATGAAACGCTGGAACGCCCGCTCGTTCCGGTGCTGATGGAAATGGAAAAGGCCGGCATCATGGTCGATGCCGATCTGTTGCGCCGCCTGTCCAACGATTTCGCCAATGCGATGGCGAAAATGGAAAAGGACATCTTCAAACTCGCCGGCGGCGAATTCAACGTCGGCTCGCCCAAACAATTGGGCGACATCCTTTTCGACAAGTTCAAACTTCCGGGCGGCCGCAGAACCAAAACCGGCGCATGGTCCACCGACGCCGATGTGCTGGAAGATTTGGCGGCCCAAGGAAACGACATCGCCAAAAAGGTGCTCGACTGGCGCACGCTGTCCAAACTGCGCGGCACCTATACCGATGCGCTGCCGACTTACGTCAATCCGCAAACCGGCCGCGTGCACACTTCTTACGCTATGGCCTCCACCTCGACGGGTCGCCTGTCTTCCAACGACCCAAACCTGCAGAACATCCCGATCCGCACCGAAGAAGGCCGCAAGATCCGCACCGCCTTCATCGCGCCCAAGGGATCGAAACTGGTCAGCGCCGACTACAGCCAGATCGAATTGCGCCTGCTCGCCCACATCGCCGAGATTCCCGCACTGCGCAAAGCCTTTTCCGACGGCACCGACATTCACGCGATGACGGCATCGGAAATCTTCGGCGTGCCGGTGAAAGGCATGCCGCCCGAAATCCGCCGCCGCGCGAAAGCCATCAATTTCGGCATCATCTACGGCATTTCTGCCTTCGGCCTTGCCAACCAGCTCGGTATCGCGCGCGGCGAAGCCGACGACTACATCAAGAAATATTTTCAGCGCTTCCCCGGCATCCGCGATTACATGGAAACGACCAAGCAGTTCGCCCGCGACAACGGCTATGTCGAAACCCTGTTCGGCCGCCGCGTGCACATCCGCGAAATCAATTCCAAAATCCCCGGCATGCGCGGCGGCGCCGAACGTGCGGCCATCAACGCGCCGATCCAGGGCACCGCCGCGGATATCATCCGCCGCGCCATGATCCGCGTGCCGGATGCGCTGACAAAGAAAAAGCTGAAAGCGAAGATGCTGCTGCAGGTGCACGACGAACTCGTGTTCGAAGCACCAGACGGCGAAACCGACAAACTTATCTCGACCGTTCAGGGCGTGATGGAGAAAGCGTCACTGCCGGTTCTGGAATTGAAAGTCCCGCTGGTGGTCGAAGCCCGCGCCGCCCAGAACTGGGACGAAGCGCACTAGAGCGGTTCCGGGAAAAGTGTGCAGCGATTTTCCATTCGGAACCGCGGCAACATTCAGGCCGCGATAGACCGCAATCCCGTTTCCGGCGTGATCCCGGCCTTCTTCAAAGTCTCGGTAAGATTGGTCATCGCCTCGGCGGCGCTTGGTTTCGCGCCATCGGCGCCCGGCGCAAGTTGCGCCGTGTAGCCTGTGAGGAAACCCTCCTTGCTCAGGCAGCCGAGAATGATCTCGCGTCCGCGCTCCGACATTTTGCCCTCGGTCAACACGTTGGAGGTGAACAGTTTCAATACAGACAGCGCCCTGTCCACCTGCGTTGTCGATTTTGCTTCGATGCTCTCGAACAGCTTGGCCTGCGCCTCGATGCGGCAGGCGAACTTGTCGAAGATTTCGCAGATCTCGCGGCGCTGAATGTCCTGGAAACCGGACCGGCGCACGCGGCCCTGCAATTCGGCAAGGCGCGCCAGCCGAGAGAGGGGCGTGGTCTTGCCTTGCAGGAAGCGCGATTCGAACGCGGCGGACGTGACGATAGGAACGACGAAGGAACCGAGATTGCGCTTGTTTTCCTGCCCGATGATGTTTTCCTCGACGAGCAAAAGGCGCTCGACCTTTTCATCGGGCGTGGCCGCGCCATCGAGATGTTCGTTGATCGACTCATGCGTGATGAGCCGGCGCGACCGAAGCGTGAACGCCGCGATGATGTCTTCATGGGCGATGTATTTGCCCTGCGCCAGCACCAGCGTGTTTGCCACCCGGCGGAGCAACTTCAATTCGTCGACGATGGATTGGTTCGACAGCCGCTTGACGCTCTTTAGCTCGGCAAGGATGCGGTTGGCGATAGCGGTTCGTGCTTCAGGCAATTCATCCTTCGCAAAGCGCTCGGCCAGCAAGCCGACACCGTTTCGTTCCGCGCCGGGCTTGCCGATGAAGAGATCGACAAGCGCGAGCAGAGCTTCGCCAAGATTGTCTTTCGCGCCGATCAATTCGTGGAGAGCCGCAGAACCGCTCAGCACTTCGGCGACGATGGAATCGATGGAAGCCAGAACGAGCGCTCGCGCCTTTTCTTCTTGCGGTGCTTCCGCCATCAACGACAACAGGCGGGAAAGTTTGTCGTCCCAGCCTTTGGAATCTGCCAGATGGAGAGCAATCGCGCCGTTGAAGACGTATTTTCCGTCGCTGTCATTGGCGAGCTTCGTGGCAAGCGCCCCGAATTGACCTGCCTTTGTTTCCGGGAAGTAACCCTTTCGCGCATCGCGATAGACGCGGTGGATGGCGCTCGTCACAAGCTCGTTGAGGCTTTTGACGATATGCTGCACCGGCGTCGTCGTCGAAGACGCCTGGGCTACCGCAATCTTTTGAACCGCATGTTGGAAAAGCGTGCCGGTGGCCTCGAATTTCTCCAGCGCATCGGCGCGGTGAATGAGTTCGGTCACCGTGATCTTCTGGCGGCCGAGAAAATCGTTGATGAGGCGCGTGATCGTGGAGCGCGCATGATAGGAGTAAAGATCGTCGGGCTTGAAACAGGGAAGCGCATGCGGCGTGTCTTCCGCTGCGGGCTCCACCTTCATCTGGTTGTGGCCGTCTTCGAAAATCTTGAGCGAGAGATAATCGCCGGTGTCTTCGTTGTAAGTTTCCTTGACGACCTTCACACCGGTCGCCTGTTCGCCGGCCATCAGATTGGTGGCGATCTCGAGCGCGAGTTCGCGTCCGCTGACGATCTCATGCAGCGTCCAGCCGCCCCTGGCGCCCTGACGGCGGAAAATCTCGAAATGGACCTGTGCCATGCCCCATCCTCACGGAAAGGACAGTTTGAAGGTTCCGCTTTAAGTCGCGGTTAAGCGTGAGCGGAAAGGCCGTGGATGGTGGGATTCGGCCCGCAAAGGGCGCAGGCCGGGTCCGGCTTCACGGCGACGGTACGGAAACGCGTATCCAGCGCGTCGTAGATCAGCAGCCTGCCCGCCATGCTTTGACCGAGGCCAAGGATCTCCTTGAGCACCTCCAGCGCCTGCAAGGTACCCATGACCCCGGCCGCGGCCCCCAGGATGCCCGTCTCCGAGCAGGAGGGCGCGGTACCGGGCGGAGGCGGGGCCGGGAACAGGCAGCGGTAGCAGGGCCATGCCCCTGTCCGGTCGAAAGCCCGGTAAGTGGAAAGCTGGCCGTCGAATTCGGTAACCGCCGCAGAAACCAGAGTTTTTTGCGCAAAAAAGCAGGCGTCGTTGAGCAGGAAGCGGGTCGGGAAATTGTCCGACCCATCGGCCACGATGTCGTAGCTGGAAATCAGGTCTACCCCCCCGGGGGGGGATATTCTCGAAAAGTGAGGTTCAATTCGGATATTGGGGTTTATCGCCAAGGCGGCTTCGGCGGCCGATTCGGCCTTGGAACGCCCGACATCCCGGGTCCGGTGGGCAATCTGGCGCTGAAGGTTGGAAAGCGAGACCGAATCGAAATCGGCTATGCCGATGGTGCCCACCCCAGCCGCGGCCAGGTAAAGGATCACCGGACTGCCCAATCCGCCGGCACCCACGACTAGGACGCGGGCAGCTTTGAGCTTGGCTTGGCCGGGTCCGCCTACCTCGCGCAGCACAACGTGGCGGGCGTAGCGTTCAAGTTCCTCGTCCGAAAGGGCCATGGATCAAGCTCTTAGACCAAGGGTGCACTGCGGAAAAGAAGGCCGCCGGGCGCGACGTTGCGTCTTCACCTTAACCTGCGGTGTGCCTTGCACTTTTTCCCGGGGACAGGTTAGGGCTTTTCTTGTCGGGCCGGGCGGGCAACGCCTATGCTCGATCCACATTGCGAAAAGATCCGGCGGGTCGCCGGCGGTGGAACTGCCAAGGAGCGATAATGTCGAGCGCATTCGGGCTTGAGGCCCATGGTTTCCGCAATCTCAAAGCGGTGAACTGGAATCTGACGGCTGCTGCCCTCTATGAGGAAGCCGTGCGCCGCGGCGAAGGCCATGTCGCCAAGAACGGCCCGCTCGTGGTCCTCACCGGCCAGCACACCGGCCGCTCCGCCAACGACAAATTCGTGGCGCGCGATGCCGCCAGCGAACCGAATGTGTGGTGGGACAACAACAAGCCCATGACACCCGCGCAGTTCGATGCGCTCTACAACGACATGATGAAATTCGCGGAAGGCCGCGAACTCTTCGCGAAAGATCTCTTCGGCGGCGCCGATCTCAGCCACCGCCTGCCCGTGCGCGTTGTCACCGAATATGCGTGGCACTCGCTGTTCGTTCACCAGCTTCTGATCCGCCCGACGGCCGATCAGCTCAAGGGCTTCAATCCGGAATTCACGATCATCGATTTGCCGAGCTTCGAAGCCGATCCGGCCAAGCACGGTTCGGTGAGCAAGACCGTGATCGCGGTGAACTTCACCAAGAAGATGGTTCTCATCGGCGGCACGTCCTATGCCGGCGAAATGAAGAAATCCGTCTTCACGATCCTGAACTATCTCCTCCCGCCCAAGCGCGTGATGCCGATGCATTGCTCGGCCAATGTCGGCAAGGACGGAAAGGCCGCGATCTTCTTTGGCCTTTCCGGCACCGGCAAGACCACGCTTTCGGCCGACGCCTCGCGCACGCTTGTGGGCGACGACGAGCATGGCTGGAGCGAACACGGCGTCTTCAATTTCGAAGGCGGCTGCTACGCAAAGGTGATCCGCCTCTCTCGCGAAGCCGAGCCCGAAATCTATGCGACGACCGAACGTTTCGGCACCGTGCTGGAAAACGTCGTGATGGACCCGGCCACACGCGAACTGGATCTCGACGATGCGAAATATGCCGAGAACACCCGCGCCGCCTATCCGATCGACTACATTCCGAATGCAAGCGACACCGGGCGCGCCGGACATCCCAAGAACGTCATCATGCTGACGGCGGATGCCTTTGGCGTTCTGCCGCCCATCGCGAAGCTCACGCCCAGCCAGGCGATGTATCACTTTCTCTCCGGCTTTACCGCGAAAGTGGCGGGCACGGAAAAAGGCCTCGGCAAGGAACCGCAACCGACTTTCTCCACCTGTTTCGGCGCGCCGTTCATGCCGCGCCATCCCAGCGAATACGGCAACCTGCTGCGCGATCTGATCGCGCAACATCAAGCCGATTGCTGGCTGGTGAACACCGGCTGGACTGGTGGGGCTTTCGGTGTGGGCTCACGTATGCCGATCAAGGCAACGCGTGCTTTGCTTGCCGCTGCTCTCGATGGTTCGCTGGCGAACGCTGAAATGCGCGTCGATCCGCATTTCCGCTTCCGCGTTCCGGTTTCGGTGCCGGGCGTAGATTCGAAAATCCTCAACCCGCGCGACACGTGGGAGGACAAGGCAGCTTACGACGCGCAGGCGAGAAAACTCGTCGGCATGTTCCGCGAGAACTTCAAGAAGTTCGAAGCCCATGTCGGTCAGGATGTGTTGCAGGCGGCACCGCAACTGGCAGAAGCCGCGGAATAGTCAGGCCCGCCGGTAAACCCAGACGCGCGCTGGCGGAAGATTCCGCCAGACAAACGCGCCCAGTTGCACGGGCGATTTCAATGTGCCGAGAACTGGCGGCTTGAAGCCGTAAGAAAATTGAATGAACGGCGCACCGTGCTGCAAACGGTCCAGCGCGCTTTCGATTAGCGCCTTTCGCTTTTCAAGCGGCTGATTGAGCAGCGGCAAGCCGGATACAACCGCGGCGAACGGTTCGGCGACCTCGCCCAGCGTGCCTTCGAGATCGTAGGCATCGCCGTGAATGACGCGCGCCCGGATGAAACGGTCCGCCAAAAGATTGGCGAAATGTGCATCATATTCGATCATCACCAGCCGCTCGGGCATCACACCCATGGCGACGACAGCCTGGGTAATGACCCCGGTCCCCGGCCCTAATTCCAACACCTTACCCGGGAGGATAGGATCAATTTGAGCGGCGATAGCACGTGCCAGCGCCGGACTGGAGGGTGCAATCGCGCCCACACTGCGGGGGCGCGCCAGCGCCCCCCGTAAAAATCGCAATTCGTCCTGAAAACCCGGTGATGCCATAGCCACTCCAGCCGGACGCCCCGCCCCCTCCCATGCAGACTCCGAGGAGCCGATACGCAACCCGTACCTGTTGCGGCACGGATCAATTGCGCCGAGCCTTGCCCATCATCGCCGAGGATGCAACGCCATGACGCGACTAAATGAAAAGACCGCTCAGTTCCGCAAGTTGCATGGACCGGACGAGATTTTGGTGCTGCCCAATGCCTGGGACGCAGGCTCGGCCCGGCTGATCGAGGAAACGGGGGCCAAGGCCATCGCCACCTCCAGCGCCGCCGTCTCTTGGGCACATGGCTATGCCGACGGCGAAACCATTCCGCCCGAGACCCTGCTCAACGCCGTGCGCGAAATCGCCCGGGTCATCCGCGTGCCCTTGAGCGTAGATGCAGAAGCAGGCTTGGACGCCACACCTCAGATGGTGGCGGACTTTGTGATGAAACTCATCGAAGCAGGCGCCTCCGGCATCAACCTGGAAGACGGCAACTCGGCGCCGGACCTGCTTGTGGCCAAGATCAAGACAATCAAGGAGATCGCAAAAAGCAAAGGCGCGGACATCTACATCAATGCGCGAGCAGATGTGGTGTTGCGCAAGCTCGATGCGCCGGACGGCGCACTGAAAGCGATGATTAGCCGAGGCAGGGCCTACAAAGCGGCAGGAGCGGATGGGTTCTTTGCTCCGGGCGTTGCTGGGGTCGCCGACATCAAAGCCATCGTTGCCGAAGTGGATTTGCCCCTGAACATCCTGGCCTTGCCCGGCGTTCCGCCAATTGCCGAACTGAAATCCGCGGGCGTGCGTCGCCTCAGCGCAGGTTCGGGTTTGGCACGCGCGGCTTTCGGCGCAACGAAAGCGGCGACACGGCAATTGCTAGAGGAAGGAAGATACGACGCGATGTTCAAATCGGCAGAAGGACTGCAGAACATGAACGCAATGTTCGCCCAGCGTTAGGCCTTGCTATCCTTGCCGAGAAATTCGCGCACCTTTGCGAAGAAACCTTCGGATTCGGGATGTGTGCCTTCGGTGCTTGCCTTTTCGAATTCACGCAGCAGTTCTTTCTGTTTCTTGGAAAGTTTGACTGGTGTTTCGACGCCGATCTCGACATAGAGGTCGCCCTTCAATCCGCCGCCCCGCAGCACGGGCATTCCCCTGCCGCGCAAACGCACCTGACGGTTCGATTGCGTGCCTTCTGAAACTGAAACCTTTGCGGTTTTGCCATCAAGCGTCGGCACTTCGATCTCGCCACCGAGTGCGGCAGTTACGAAGGAGACCGACGCACGGCAATGAAGATCTGCGCCATCGCGCTGGAAAATCTCGTGCGGCTTGACCGCGATGAAAATGTAGAGATCGCCCGGAGGTCCGCCATTCAAACCTGCCTGGCCTTCGCCGGAGAGACGGATGCGCGTGCCCTCCTCGACGCCTGCGGGAATATCAACTGCGAGTGTGCGTTCCTTCTGTACGTGACCGTTGCCTTTGCAAGCCTTGCAGGGATTTCGGATGAAACGCCCCTGACCACGGCAAGAGGGACATGTACGCTCGATGGTGAAAAACCCTTGCGCGGCGCGCACCTTGCCGATGCCGGAACAGGTCGGACATTGCTCGGCCTTGGTGCCGGGTTCGGCGCCGGATGCACCGCAGGCTTCGCAGGCAACAGCGCTGGGCACTTTGATCTGAGCATGCTTGCCAACGAAGGCTTCTTCCAGCGTCAGTTCGAGATTGTAGCGAAGATCGGCGCCGCGGTTCTGGCGGCGCGCCTTGCGGCCGCCGGTGAATTCGCCGAACAGATCGTCGAAGATATCGGTGAAGGTAGAGGTGAAATCGAAACCACCAGCGTGCCCGCCGCGGCCGTTGCCCATGCCGCCTTCGAAGGCGGCGTGACCGAAGCGGTCATAGGCGGCGCGTTTATCCGGGTCTTTCAGGATATCGTAGGCGTGATTGATTTCCTTGAATTTGTGCTCGCATTCCACGTCGCCGGGATTGCGGTCGGGATGCAATTCTTTCGCGAGCTTGCGGTAAGCGCCCTTGATTTCTTCGATGGAGGCCGTGCGCTCCACACTGAGGGTTTCGTAGAAACAACGCTTGCTCATCGCGACCGTTTAACTCTCAGTCCGTTAAAAAAGAGGCGCGTCGTCCTCGCGTGCCCGTTTGGCTATCGCGATGGGCGACGCGCCCTCTTGTTTCAAACCATTCGACCATCGGCGCTCCCCGCCGCCTTTAGTCCGGACGCCGCTTTAGGCGGCGCCCTTCTTGTCGTCATCGACTTCTGAGAATTCCGCATCGACGACATTGTCGTCTTTCGGAGCTTCTCCGCCGGGAGCGGCACCTTCGCCGCCCGCCTGTTGTGCCTTGTACATGGCTTCGCCCAGCTTCATGGAGGCCTGCGCGAGCGCTTGCGTCTTCTGCTGGATGTCTTCGACGTTGTCGGTCTTCAGCGCTTCTTTCAAAGCGGCGATGCCGTTTTCGATGCCGGTGCGATCGTTGCCATCGATCTTGTCACCGTGTTCGGACAGCGCCTTTTCGGTGGTGTGGATCAGCGAGTCGCCGTGGTTCTTGGCCTCTGCCATCTCGCGCCGCTTCTTGTCTTCGGCGGCATGGCTTTCGGCTTCCTTGACCATCTTTTGGATGTCGGCATCCGACAGACCGCCAGACGCCTGAATACGGATCTGCTGTTCCTTGTTGGTCGCCTTGTCCTTCGCGGTCACGCTGACGATACCATTGGCATCGATGTCGAACGTCACTTCGACCTGCGGCACGCCGCGTGGTGCAGGCGGAATGCCCACGAGATCGAACTGGCCGAGCAGCTTGTTGTCCGCCGCCATTTCGCGCTCGCCCTGGAAGACGCGGATGGTCACCGCGGTCTGATTGTCTTCCGCGGTCGAGAAGATGTTCGACTTCTTGGTCGGGATCGTGGTGTTGCGCTCGATGAGACGCGTGAACACACCGCCCAGCGTTTCGATGCCGAGCGAAAGCGGCGTCACGTCGAGGAGCAGCACGTCCTTGACTTCGCCCTTCAGCACGCCGGCCTGAATGGCCGCACCGATGGCAACGACTTCATCGGGGTTGACGCCTTTGTGCGGCTCCTTGCCGAACAATTGCTTCACGACATCCTGCACCTTGGGCATGCGGCTCATGCCGCCGACCAGAACCACCTCGTCGATCTGATTGGCGGAAACGCCGGCATCCTTCAGCGCCTGTTTCACGGGGCCGACCGTCTTCTGGATGAGATCATCGACCAAGGCTTCGAGCTTGGCGCGCGTGATCTTCATCGTCAGATGCTTCGGGCCGGAGGCATCCGCCGTGATGAACGGCAGGTTCACTTCGGTCTGCATCGCAGACGACAGTTCGATCTTCGCCTTTTCGGCAGCTTCCTTCAGACGCTGGAGCGCGAGGCGATCCGAACGCAGGTCGATGCCGTTCTCTTTCTTGAACTCGTCGGCCAGATAATTGACCAGACGCATGTCGAAATCTTCACCGCCGAGGAACGTGTCGCCGTTGGTGGATTTCACTTCGAACACGCCATCGCCGATCTCGAGGATCGAAACGTCAAACGTGCCGCCGCCGAGGTCATAAACCGCAATCGTGCCAGATTGCTTCTTGTCCATGCCGTAAGCGAGCGCTGCTGCCGTCGGTTCGTTGATAATGCGCAGGACTTCGAGGCCCGCGATCTTGCCCGCGTCTTTCGTCGCCTGACGTTGGGCGTCATTAAAGTAAGCAGGAACCGTGATGACGGCCTGCGTGACCTTTTCGCCGAGATGGGCTTCGGCGGTTTCCTTCATCTTCTGAAGAATGAAGCCGGAGATTTCGCTGGGCGCGAATTTCTTGCCGTCGCGGCCGCCGACCCACGCGTCGCCATTGTCCGCCTTCAGGATCTTGTACGGCACCATGCCGATGTCCTTTTGGGTCATCGGATCTTCGAAGCGGCGCCCGATCAGGCGCTTGATCGCGAAGAAGGTGAATTCGGGATTGGTGACGGCCTGCCGCTTGGCGGGCTGGCCGACGAGCCGTTCGCCATCATTGGCGAAGGCTACGATGGACGGCGTGGTGCGCGCGCCTTCCGCATTTTCGATGACTTTGGGGGCCGAGCCCTCCATGACCGCGACGCACGAATTGGTCGTGCCAAGGTCGATGCCGATTACTTTGGCCATTGGGTATGTCCTCTCATCAGGCGACGGGTTCCTGGCCTCCGAAGAGCGCCCTCCGGGCCGTCCCTATTGAAATCATTGACGAATCCGGCTTGGGCCAGTGCCCTTACCGATCCATGGGGTATATAGGAAGGGGCCGCTCCGCCCGCAAGCCATTCCGGCGATTCGGCAATTTTCACTGTGAGCGATGTGTCGCGGTTCATGTGAGCGGGTCTGCGGCTTATAGCTAGCCCGATGGCATCGCATTTATCCGGACGGCGCCTTCGGGCGCGCTGGCGCCGCTGGGAGCGGCGGCTGATTTTCATGGCGGGGGCCTTCGTTGTGGGGCTTGTGGCCGTGGGCCTCGCCGAGGCGGCCGATGAGGCACAGGATATTTTCGGCCTCATCCAGACCAACTGGCCTTATGCCGCTTTCGCGATGACGCCGTTCGGTTTCGCGCTCTCGGCCTGGCTGGTCCAGCGCGTGTTCCCTAACACCCAAGGTTCGGGCATTCCGCAGGCCATCGCCGCGCGCACCTTCAACACGCCGGAGGAGCGCCGCCGCCTCGTCAGCCTGCGCGCTGCCATCGGCAAGGTGCTGCTCACGCTTCTGGGTCTGTTGGTGGGTGCATCGGTCGGACGCGAAGGCCCAACGGTGCAGGTCGGCGCATCGGTGATGTTCGAAGCCGGACGCCTGACGCCGCGCCGGCAATCGGGATTGATCCTGGCGGGTGCCGCAGCAGGCGTTGCCGCCGCTTTCAACACGCCGCTTGCCGGCATCGTTTTCGCCATCGAGGAAGTGAGCCGCAGCTTCGAGGCGCGCACCAGCGCACTCATTATCGGCGCGATCATCCTGTCTGGCATGATCTCGCTCGCACTTCTCGGCGACTATTCGTATTTCGGTTCGACGGGTGCCGGTCTTCCCATTCGTGACTGGACGGCGGTTCTTGCCTGCGGCGTGGCGGGTGGCCTCTTCGGCGGATTGTTCTCCCGTTCCCTCATTGTTGTCGCGGAAGGATTGCCCGGACGCATCGGCCAGGCAATCAAAGATCATCCCATCGCATTCGCCGCCGCGTGCGGATTGCTGGTGGCCGCGATCGGCTTTGTCTCGCACGGCCAGACCTTCGGCACCGGCTACACCGAAGCGCGCAATGCCGTGCACGGCGATATTCCCGTCTGCTGGCAATATGCACCGCTCAAATTCCTCGCCACGACAATCTCGGCGATCAGCGGCATTCCCGGCGGTATTTTTTCGCCGTCGCTTTCGGTCGGCGCGGGGCTGGGCTCGAATCTGGCGCCTTATTTCCCGTCAGCGCCTCTCGGCGCCATCGTGCTTCTGGGAATGGTGGGATATTTCTCCGGCGTGGTGCAGGCGCCGATCACGGCGTTCGTCATCGTTTCCGAAATGACGAGCGATCATCACATGCTGCTGCCATTGATGGCGACCGCGCTGATCGCCTCTGCATCCTCGCGTGCAGTGTGCCGCGAGGGCGTTTATCACGCGCTTGCGAAGCGGTATTTGAACCCTGCGGCCTCATCCTCCCATTGAGCGAAGATCTGCCTCACTTCTTCGCCCAGCTTCCGCCGAGAGGTTTGTAATACTGCCCGGAGGGAATTTTCGGCAGCAGCAATTGCGCGGCCGCTTCACCTGCCGCTTCCGGCGTGACACCGGCTTTGGCGGCGGTTTCCGCATAGACCTTGCGGCGGCCGTTGTTGATTTCGTTTACGGCGGCGGTTGTTGCCGCATCTGCCGAACCGCTGACGAAACCGAGCAGCCCATCGCCCTGTTCGCCGACGATGCCTTTTGCTTTCGCTGCATCGACAGTCGCCTTGGCCGACATGGGCTGGGCGATGGCGACCGATGGTGCGAGAGACAGCGAGAGAACGGGCGCCGACAAAAGTGCCGCGGCGGCAAGGGCGGCGCGAATGCGAGAAGCTTCAACCATGGTCAATACCCTTTCGGCAATGGATCAAAAGAGGTTGGGATTTTGCGAGATGACGGACTGGACTTCCTTGTCTAACCGCACACGCACATCGGCATCCAGCTTGGCGTAGATGTTGATCGGCGCGACTTCCACTTTCACGGTCGGCGTGCAGGCGCCTAAAGGAGCCGCGCATGCGATCAGCACTGTGCCGACAAGGCCGGCTTTCACAAAAACATTCATGGCGTCATCCCTTCGTCCTGTTCCGACGTTGCGGCGGCCTCGGCCAGATCGGCCGAAAAGGCGTGGCGATATGCGTCCAAGAGTTCGTCAAAATTAAGGGAGGTATCGAGCGTCAGGTCAACCGGCGTGCCTTTGGGCAACGGCACCGGCTTGTCGAAAGCATGGCCCTGAACGAGGTCGATCAGCGAAATCCGGGTTTCCTTCGCCACTGCGGGATCGTTTCGGCCCTTGATGTGGAACACCACGCCCAGCCTCCCCGCAGGCAAGGAATTCAACTTGGCGTCGAGTTCGTCAATGGCAAGGTTCTCCAAGGCTTGATAGGCAAAATCGTGGATCGCGTCGGTTTGCTGTTCGGGCGCGCCACCCGTCCACACCGTGCGCCGGATCGAAAGCCGCGCGGGCGCGGTGGACGCAAAATATCCGTCGGTCACGCGCAAGCCCTTTGGCCCATAGCGGAACGGAATGGTGCCCGACACCGGCGCGTCGAGCGAAACCTTGTCCGACAGATTGGACGCTGCAATCAGCGCGCTGAGATTGACGTTCGATAGTTTGAGCGATCCGGCAATTGTCGCTTTTGGATCAAGCGCGATCTTCATCGGTGCAAGTTCGACATGGCCGCCGGCAGCGGCTGCGTCGAAGTCTTCCAGACGAATCGCTTCTTCGTCGAGCTGGAAGCGTAGCACGAGATTTGAGAACGGCATTAGCCATTCGAGCTTCGCGGCCGTCAATTGCTGAGCAGGGGCGGTGGCAAGAGGTGTCAGCGAAGTGAAGGCGATTTCGCTTGCGGCATTGCGAACCGTGCCCAGCGGTCCCGCAAAGTCTGCATCGTTGATGACCAGCGTGCCGCCGCTGGTCATGCCATCCGCGGTCCACACGAGATGGCCGCGGAAACGCGCATTGCCCTTCGCCTGCGTGAGCGAGGCCAGAAGCGGCGACAGCTCGCCGGGCTGGAAGCCATCGGGCGCGAGCGCCATGTCCGAAACGATGGTGGCGTCTCCCGAAGCGGACTTCATGTCGTGATGCAAGGCAATGGTGGCGAGTGTTCGTTTCGTTTTGGCAATCACTAGGCCGATATTACCGCGCCATTGGCCATCGGCGAGCACCAAGCGCCCGGATGCGATGAGCGGCGCAAACCGTTTCGATAGCTTCGCATCGGTGAGGCGAAAGTTCGGCGCATCGACAAAGCCGTTTGCGAGGCCGGCGGCGCTTCCTGTGAGCCGTATCTTTCCGCTGCCGGCAACCGCGCGCGCGTTCGCCGCATCGACATCCGCGGCGAAATTGCGCCATGTCCCGTCAAGCGTCCATCCGTCAGCGGTCGAGGTCAGCAGCGAGGCGTGAGAGGGTGCGCACAATTCGGCACGAAGATCGCTGAGCGTTGCGGCACCGCGCGACATGTAGGCGCCAAACCCCGCACGAACGCAGCCATCCGGTACATAAGCGATGCGGCCATGAGCGGAGTTCAGCTTTCCCTTGGTCACAATTGTTGCATCGCGCAGCGTGCGCAGGTTTGCTCTTGCGGAGAGCGAGAGTGTTGAATCAAGAGCCAGACCATCGTTCTCTTCGCGCGCATCGAATTGCAAAACGTCGAGATTTGCCCTTGGCAATCCACCGCCCGAAAGCACAACTGCGAAACCGCCTGTCATCCGGTTGTCGGAACCGACGGACAGGAGAGAATCTCCCGATTGCGAAATCTTTGCGCGCGCACCGCTGCGGCTCATAAATGTGACGGGCGCCTGCAACGACACCAGCAGCGGGCGGGACGATTTGCCGATATAGATGTCGTCCGCCTGCAATTTCCCGCTGCGAAGTGCCGCCGCGATGGCATGGGCGACCTTCGTATCGTCGCCCGCGAGCGGCAGACTGCGCGCCAACCTTCGCGCATCGGCGCGCGACATCGCGAGATCGGCCTTCAATGAAGCGGTAAGGGAACCAATGTAATCGTCGCCGACGCTTACTTCGCCTTTTGCCTGAGAGACGAGTGTGGGGATGAGGAGCGTCGCGTCCTTCACGCTATATCGGCCGCCGGCGATTTCCGTTGTCGCTTCGACAAGCCCAGAGAATTTGCCGCCAGCCATTTTCAGCGTCTGCGATTGGAAGTGCAGCGTGATTTTGTCCGTGGCGGCTTCTTTCATTTGCAGTCGGCCAAATTCGATGACGCCTTGTATCGGTCCGCTGGCGCCTTCTGCTGCCGCGGTCCATGCACCGAGACCGATATGCACGTCGGCCCGGACGGCCGAAAGTCCGCGACCCTTCACGAAGTGCGCTGTAGCGATGGCATTGGCGGACGACAGCGAATAGGACCCGCCGCCCAACGCAAGTCCGTGCAGGCTGACCATCGTCTGCACTTCGCCCGCGCGTAACCGCTTGTAGCGCAAGCCCCGACCTGACAGGCGCGTATAGACCGCCAGCCCGGATGTATCGCTGCGCACGCTGAAACTGCCGCCGGACAGCAGCAATGCGAAACCGCTGTCGCGAAGGCTCGCACGGCCGATATTGCCGCTGAGGCGATCGATGCGTCCGCCCGTGATCGAACCGCCGCCCGCCGCCGAGACGACGCCCGCTGGCGTGAAGGCCAAAAGCTTTGCGTCCTGCAAGGTGATGCGTAGGGGATGTTCGGCTGTCGCTTGCTCCGTGCCCGGCGCTCCATGCGTTGCGGGCACGGCGGTCGAATCGACCAGCCGCTGCAACGTGCCGAACGAAAGCTTCTCGCCGTCATAGGCAAGCCGAAGTGTGGCGTGCGAAATCGTGAGCGCGCGCAGTTGCGGAATCCAGTCGCCGCTGAAGACCGCTTGCAGATGGCCGATGGAAAGATCGGGCGTACGGCGCGCGCCCAGCCGTGCGCTTGCATCGAGGCCGTTCCAGTCAATCCGGCTGATCGTGACGGACGACGGAACGCCCCGCGTCAGAAGATAGATCTCGGCCAGCCGCGCGAAGACGAAGGTGCGCGCGACATACACGACGACAAGCAAGAGAACTGTCGCGAGCGCAAGGACGCTCGCTGTCCGGCGCCAGAACGCGGACCTTTTTACGGCTGCAGGCGAACGGTTCTCACCGGCCACGCGGCCTCGGCACGAAGCGATTCATCGGGGAAATCCTCTCATCGCGGCCCGCACTTTATGGGACAGAATCGCGGCAAGATCGAGACCGGATCAGCGAACAGAGTGGTCGGCGAGGACCGAGGCGATGACCGCTGAAACTTTCTTCGCTGTCGGGATGTGCAGGAATTCGTTGGGGCCATGGGCGTTGGAATGCGGGCCGAGCACACCGGTCACCACGAATTGCGTCTTGGGAAACTTCTCGCCCAGCATCGCCATGAACGGAATGCTGCCGCCCTCGCCCATGAACGCCGCGGGCTTTCCGAAATGGGTTTCGGAGGCGCGCGAAATCGATTTGGCGAGCCAGGGTTCGAGCGTGGGGGCGTTCCAACCCGTCTGCCCGTCTTCGGCATGGAAGGCGATTTGCGCGTGGTACGGTGCATCGGCTTCGAGCGCGCGCTTGATGGTTTGGGTCGCGGTTTGTGCATCGCAAGTGGGCGGCAGGCGGAAGGAAAGTTTGGCGATGGAATATGGCAGCAAAACATTGCCCGCATTTTCCGGCGCGGGATAACCATCCACGCCGATCACCGCCAGTTGCGGACGCCAGGTGCGGTTCAAAACGAGTTCGGTGAGATCGCCGGACATCGGTTTGGTGCCGCCGGCGAAAGGCATCTTGGAATAAACCGCGTCGCCCAGAACCTTAGCCGATTGCTTGACCTGTTCGAGACGATCCGGCGGCACTTGCACGAAGAGATCGTTGAGTTTGATCTCGCCCGTCGTCTCGTCCTCGATGCGTGAAAGACATTGGCGCAGGATGCGGAACGAGGACGGCACGATGCCGGACGCGTCACCCGAATGCACGCCTTCGGTGAGCACGCGGACTTCGAGCGTGCCCGCCGCGATGCCGCGCAAGCTGGTTGTGAGCCAGAGCCGTTCGTAATCGCCGCAGCCGGAATCGAGGCACACCACCAGCGACGGCGTGCCGATGCGATCAGACAGGTGATCGATATAGGCGGGGAGATCGTAGGAGCCGGACTCCTCGCACGCTTCGATCAGCACGACGCAATGTGCCTGTGGAATGTTCTGTTCGTGAAGCGCGAGGATCGCGGCGAGCGAAGCGAACATCGCGTAGCCGTCATCGGCGCCGCCGCGTCCGTAAAGCTTGTCGTCCTTCATCACGGGAACCCAGGGTCCCGTACCTTCCGCCCAGCCTACCATTTCGGGTTGCTTGTCGAGATGGCCGTAGAGAAGAACCGTGTCGTTCGTTTGACCTGGGATTTCGATGAAGATCAGCGGCGTACGATCTTTCAATCGAACCACTTCAAGTTTCGCGCCGGGAAGTTTTTCGAGCTTCTTTTTCGCCCACGCTTCGAACAGCGCAACGGCCTTATCCATGTAACCGTGCTCGGCCCATTTGGCATCGAAGGCAGGGGATTTGTTGGGGATGCGGATGTAATCGGTCAGCGTGGGAAGAATGTCATCTTCCCAGATGCGGTCCATGAAGCGCGTGACGGAACTTTCGTTCATCGATTGATATCATACGCCGCAATCACCGCCGTGTTAAAGATCTCGCTCATCTTGGCGTTGAGCGGCGCGATCTGGACGGAACGTTCCAGGCCCACGAGCAGCGGCCCTATCACCGAAACCCCGCCCACCTGCTGCAACAGCTTGGTAGAAATCGATGCCGAGTGGATCGCGGGCATGATCAGGACGTTCGCAGTGTCGGTCAGGCGGCAGAACGGATAAAGGCTCATGCGTTCCTTATCGAGCGCCACGTCGACCGAGATTTCGCCGTCATATTCGAAATCGACGCCGCGCGTGTCGAGGATCTTCACCGCTTCGATGATGCGCTCGCTGCGTTCGCTGCGTGGGAACCCGAAGGTCGTGGACGCGAGCAACGCCACGCGCGGCGTATGGCCGAAGCGGCGCGCGACACCCGCGGCCTGGATCGCGATGTCGGCGAGTTCATCCGCCGTCGGCATTTCGTGGACGGAGGTGTCGGCCACGAAAACGACCTTGCCCTTGGTGAAGGTGAGGATCACGCCGATGGGACGCTGGCCTTTGGGGGCATCGAGAACAGTCCGCACGTCGTTCAGCGCCACGGAATAGGAACGCGTCACGCCCGTTACCATCGCGTCGGCATCGCCGGCTGCGATCATGCAGGAGCCATAGATGTTGCGGTCGTTCGCGACCATGCGCACGCAGTCGCGATAAAGCGCGCCGCGCCGTTGCAGGCGGCTATAAAGCAGATTGGTATAAGGCGAGGCTTGCCGCGCCGATGCGGGCACGCGGATATCGAGCGTGCCGTCTTCTATCCCTGCGCCCTTGATGCGTTCCTTGATGACTTCTTCGCGGCCCACGAGGATCGCCTTGCCCAGACCGGAATTCTGGAACGAGGCGGCAGCGCGAATGACGGATTCTTCTTCGCCTTCCGCAAATACCACGCGCTTGGGGTTCGCACGCACGCTGGCGGTGATCGACTGAAAGAGAAGCGCCGAAGGATCGAGGCGCGCAGACAGTTGATAGCGATAGGCATCGGCGTCCTTCATCTCACGGCGCGCAACGCCGGTGCGCACGGCAGCTTCGGCGACTGCGGAAGAAACGCGGCTGATCAAACGCGGATCGAAAGGCACGGGAATGATGTAATCGGGGCCATAAACCGGGCGCGCGCCGCGATAGGCGAGTGCGACCTCATCGGGCACATCCTCGCGCGCCAGTTCGGCGAGCGCATAGACGGCGGCGATCTTCATTTCCTCGTTGATCGTCTTGGCGCGCACATCGAGTGCGCCGCGGAAGATGTAAGGAAAGCCCAACACGTTGTTGACCTGGTTGGGATAGTCGCTGCGTCCCGTGGCGACGATGGCATCCGGGCGCACGGCCTTGGCTTCTTCCGGCGTGATCTCGGGATCGGGATTGGCCATGGCGAAGATGATCGGCGCTTTGGCCATCGTCTTGACCATCTCCTGCGTCACCGCACCTTTCGCCGAAAGACCCAGGAACACATCGCAATCCTTCAGCGCATCGGCCAGCGTGCGGTCTTTGGTTTCCACCGCGTGCGCCGATTTCCACTGGTTCATGCCATCGGTCCGGCCGCGATAGATCACGCCTTTGGTATCGCAAAGGATCGCGTTGCCGTTGGGCAGGCCCATCGACTTCAGAAGTTCGAGACAGGCGATGCCCGCAGCACCCGCGCCGTTCACCACCACCTTGATGTCGGAAAGTTTGCGGCCCGTCAGTTCGAGCGCGTTGATCACGCCGGCGGCGGAGATGATCGCGGTGCCGTGCTGATCGTCGTGGAAGACCGGAATGTCCATCAATTCGCGCAGGCGTTCTTCGATCACGAAGCAGTCGGGCGCCTTGATGTCTTCCAGGTTGATGCCACCGAAAGTGGGGCCGAGATAGCGCACGCAGTTGATGAACTGGTCGACGTCCTTGGTATCGACTTCGATGTCGATGGAATCCACATCCGCAAAGCGCTTGAAGAGGACGGCCTTGCCTTCCATCACCGGCTTCGACGCCAGCGCCCCCAGATCGCCCAGCCCCAGGATCGCGGTGCCGTTGGAGATCACGGCCACCAGGTTGCCCTTGGCGGTGTAGTCGTAAGCCGCATCGGGCCGCTCGGCGATCACCCGGACGGGGACGGCCACACCCGGGCTATAGGCCAGCGACAAATCGCGCTGGGTGGCCATGGGTTTGGTGGCGTTGATCTCAATCTTGCCGGGCTTGCCCTGGGCGTGAAAGGCGAGGACTTCTTCCTGGGTGAAGGACGGACGTTTGGGTGTCATGGGCTTTCTGTCGAACCAATCCACAGACTATCGGCTTTTGGGGCCCAAGGTTTCAATGGCGGGAGCGCCGCAGGCGGAAACCCTCTGCTAAGGTCGCCGCCCATGAACGAGCACGTCCCCACGCCACCCGAGACCGAGGCCACGCCCATGATGGCGCAATACCTCGAGATCAAGACGGCGCATGCCGACTATCTGTTGTTCTACCGCATGGGGGATTTCTACGAATTGTTCTTCGACGACGCGGCCAAGGCGTCCGAAGCCCTCGACATCGCGCTGACCAAGCGGGGCAAGCATCAGGGCGAGGACATTCCCATGTGCGGGGTGCCCGTCCATGCAGCAGAAGCCTATCTGGAGAAGCTGATCCGCAAGGGCTTCCGGGTGGCGGTGTGCGAGCAGACCGAAGACCCGGCAGAGGCCAAGAAGCGCGGCTCGAAATCGGTGGTGAAGCGCGAGGTTGTGCGCCTGGTCACGCCCGGAACGCTGACCGAAGAATCCCTTCTGGAAGCACGCTCCGCCAACATCCTGGCCGCGCTGGGCCGCGCGGGTGGCGCGCTTGCGCTCGCCGCCGCCGATATGTCCGCCGGCGAATTCTGGGTGTCGGAGATCGATGCGCCCATTCTTCCCGCCGAACTGGCGCGCCTGTCGCCGCGCGAGCTTCTGGCACCCGATGCGCTTTTCGCGGACGAAGAGATCGCGCCACATCTGAAAGCCCTTGGGCCTGCACTGACGCCGCAGCCGAGCATCAAATTCGATTCCGGTGCAGGCGAGCGCGCACTCAAATCGCTTTATCGCGTGGCAGCACTCGATGCGTTCGGCGCTTTCACCCGCGCGGAGCTTTCGGCGGCAGGTGCGCTTGTCGGTTACCTCGATCTTACGCAGAAGGGAAAGCTACCCGCACTCAAACCACTGTCGCGCATTTCGGCCAAAGGCTTCATGGCCATCGACGCGGCGACGCGGCGCAACCTCGAACTTGCCGAAACGCTTTCCGGCACGCGCAAAGGAAGCCTGCTCGACACCATTGACTACACGGTCACCGCTGCCGGGGCGCGCGAACTTGCATTGCGGCTCGCTTCTCCGCTCACCGATCCATCGGCGATTGCGCATCGTCAGGATGCGATCGCCTTCTTCGTGGCCGACCGCGACTTGCGCGAGGAATTGCGGGAGTCGCTGCGGCGCGCGCCCGATATTGCGCGTGCATTGGCGCGACTTTCGGTGGGGCGCGGGGGCCCACGCGATCTGGCCTGCCTGCGCGACGGATTGCATGCTGCACGCGCGATACGCGACCGGTTGAAGCTGGTTGACGACCCGCTGAAGCCGGCTCCCGGCGAGGCGAGGGAGGCGCATGACAATTTGGTGCAGGGCATCGCCGCCGCCTCGCGATTGAGCGACATGCTTGCGCATCTGCTTGTCGCCGAACCGCCGTTCCTGGCGCGCGATGGCGGATTCATCGTGGCGGGCGCGCATGCACCGCTCGACGAGGTGCGTGCGCTGCGCGACGAAAGCCGGCGCGTGATCGCGGGACTGGAAGCACGCTACCGGCAGGAAAGCGGCGTTCCGCAACTTCGCATCAAGCACAATGGCGTCTTGGGCTACTTCATCGAAGTGACGCCGCAACATGCCGACAAGCTGATGGTGATGCGCGATCTTTTTCGCCATCGCCAGACCATCGGCAGTGCGGTGCGTTTCACCACAGATGAACTCGCCACACTTGCCAGCCGCATCTCGCAAGCTGCCGAACAGGTGCTTGCGCTGGAACGCGATCTGTTCGATCAGATGTCGGCCACGGCGATTGAAGCTGCTGCCCCGCTTTCGCAGGTGGCCGATGCGCTGGCCCGGCTCGACGTGGCAACCGCGCTTGGCGAATTCGCGGTGAAGCAGCGCCATGTGCGCCCGACCGTGGATGGGAGCCTTACCTTCCGCATCGCGCGCGGACGGCATCCCGTCGTGGAAGCAGCGTTGGCGGCCGCACATGCCAATCCCTTCGTCGCGAATGCGAGCGATCTGTCGCCCGATGGCGTGGGGCGCTTATGGCTTGTCACCGGGCCCAACATGGCCGGTAAATCGACCTTCCTGCGCCAGAACGCGCTGATCGCGATCATGGCCCAGATGGGCGCGTTCGTGCCCGCAGAAAGCGCCCATATCGGAATCGTGGATCGTTTGTTCAGCCGCGTCGGCGCGGCGGACGATCTGGCATCGGGGCGCTCCACCTTCATGGTGGAAATGGTGGAGACGGCGGCGATCCTCAATCAGGCAACGCCGAAAAGCCTCGTCATCCTCGACGAGATCGGGCGCGGCACCGCGACGTTCGACGGATTGGCGATTGCCTGGGCCGCGGCCGAACATCTGCACGAGACGAACAGATCGCGCGCGCTCTTCGCCACGCACTACCACGAGATGACGGCACTCTCCGAACGTCTGTCGTCGCTTGCCTGCGTGACCATGCGGGTGAGCGAATGGAACGACACTATCGTCTTCCTGCATGAGGTCGCACCCGGAACTGCAGATCGCTCCTACGGAATCCACGTGGCGAAACTTGCAGGGTTGCCCGCTGCTGTGGTGGGACGTGCGGAAGAAGTGCTGCGCGCGCTGGAAGAGGGGCGCGAAGGCCACAAGCCGCTTGCACGCATCGACGATCTTCCATTGTTCGCTTCGCAACCGGCGCCTCAGCCGATTGCGAAGACCAGTGCGGTCGAAGACGCATTGAAGACCGTCGAGCCCGACGCGCTGACGCCCAAGCAGGCGCTGGAAGTGCTTTACGATCTTAAGGCGAAGATGCAGCATCAAAAGCCATGAGCGACGCCGACCCGCCCGACGATCCCAACGCCTCGCTGCGCGGCGCGCCGGAACGGCCGCGCAAATTCCTGGTGGTGGTGGACAAGACGCCGGAATGCCGTGTCGCGCTTCGCTTCGCCACGAGACGCGCGCAACACACCAAGGGCCGGGTAACGCTTCTCTGCGTCGCCAAGCTTGCCGATTTCCAGCAATGGCGCGGCGTCGAAGAAATCATGCGCGACGAGGCGCATGCCGAAGCCGAAAGCCTGATCTTCTCCGCAGCCAAGGACGTGAACGAGTTATCGGGCATCGTGCCGGAACTTGTCATCGAGCATGGCCGCACGGCGGATTGTCTTGCCGAACTGGTGAAGAGCGACAAGGATATTTCGATCCTCGTGCTCGCCGCGGGAACCTCTAAGGAGGGGCCGGGACCGCTGGTCTCCGCCTTCGCAGCACAGGCGGGTTCCCATCCCATTCCGGTCACCGTCGTACCGGGCGGCCTTTCCAACGAGGTGATCGACGTTTTGGCCTAGACGACTGGACGGATAAATCGGTCTGTACTATATACGTTCTCATTACTCAACCTTTAGTTGCAGGAATGAGCCGTATGTTTTGGCCCCAGCTTCTTTTGGGGAGCGCTCTTCTCGGTGCCGGCGTTCTGGCTGCCGTCAGCGCCACCAATCCTGCGACGGACCTTGCGGCAATGGGCGAACGTGTGGCCGCCGCCTCGTTCGACGGGCCGGTCAGCGCCGAAGTCATCCATGTGGTGGACGGCGACACGTTTGAGGCCAAGGCCACGATCTGGCTCGGCCAATCCATCGACGTGCGGGTGAGAATCGCAGGTGTCGATGCCCCGGAATTGCACGCCCGGTGCAATGCCGAGCTGACCTTGGCTCTCGCCGCCAGGGATTGGCTCGTCCGGCGGATTGAGGGCAAGAACGTGCGGCTTTCCGCCGTGCGCTACGACAAATATGGCGGCCGGGTGGATGCTACCGTGCGCGATTGAGCGGGCGATGTGGGTGCCGCCCTCATTGCCGCAGGACTGGCCCGGCCCTATCACGGCGGACGCCGCGGCGGCTGGTGCGAGGCGGCCTAGACATTTTCGACCCTTGCGCTGACCCACCCCGAAAGAACATATGACCTTCGAAAGCGAAGGTTCTCATGCGGGAATTCGGCCTGACCCGGCCCACGCGGATCGCGGGGCCTGAATGAGCGGCGGTGTCGTTGTTGCGATCGCGATTTTCGCGGTGGCGCTGATCCTTTGCGCCGGGCTTTACACGCTATGGGTGGGCGGCGACGTGGCGCGCACCTGGTCGAACCGCCTGATGCGGATTCGCGTGCTGGCGCAATTCATCGCCATTCTCATCATCATGGCGGTTCTCTATATCTCCGGAAAACATTGAGCAGGACAATGAGCAAGACACTTTACGACAAGATCTGGGACGCGCATCTGGTTCACGAGGCGAAGGGGGAATCGCCTGTCATCTATATCGACCGTCATCTGGTGCATGAGGTGACGAGCCCGCAGGCGTTCGAAGGATTGCGCAACACCGGCCGCAAGGTGCGCCGCCCCGATCTGACGCTTGCCGTTCCCGATCACAACGTGCCGACCAAGGATCGCGCCAAGGGCATCAGCGATCCGGAATCGCGCGAGCAGATCGCCACGCTCGAAAAGAATGCCAGGGATTTCGGCGTCGAATATCTGGCGATGGACGATATCCGCCAGGGCATCGTACATATCGTCGGTCCCGAACAGGGATGGACGTTGCCGGGCACGACAATTGTGTGCGGCGACTCGCACACCTCCACCCATGGCGCGTTCGGATCGCTGGCGTTCGGTATCGGCACGTCGGATGTCGAGCACGTGCTGGCGACGCAGACGTTGACCATGCCGAAGTCGAAGAACATGCGCGTGACGGTGAACGGCAAGCTGCCCATCGGCGTGACCGCGAAAGACATCGCGCTCGCCATCATCGCCAAGATCGGCACAGCGGGCGGCACGGGCTACGTCATCGAATATGCGGGCGACGCCGTGACCGGGCTTTCGATGGAAGGCCGCATGACGTTGTGCAACATGACGATCGAAGCGGGCGCACGTGCCGGATTGATCGCGCCGGACGAAACGACGTTTGCCTATGTCGCGGGCAAACCGCGTTCGCCGAAGGGCGGCACGTTTGAAGGCGCCGTCAAATATTGGCGCACGCTGAAATCCGATCCGGATGCCAAATTCGATGTTGAGATCGCGCTCGATGCGGCATCGATCCCGCCGATGGTGACGTGGGGCACAAGCCCGGAGCAGGCATTGCCGGTGACCGACCGCGTTCCCGATCCGGCCAAGGTTGCGGACGAAAACCAGCGCGCTGGCATCGAACGCGCGCTTTCCTACATGGACCTCAAACCCGGCACGCCGTTGAACGAGGTGAAGATCGACCGCGTGTTCATCGGTTCGTGCACCAACGGGCGCATCGAAGATCTGCGTGCCGCCGCCGAAATCGCCAAGGGCAAGAAAGTGGCCGCCCATGTTGGCGCGATGGTGGTTCCCGGTTCCGGTCTCGTGAAAGCGCAGGCCGAGGAAGAAGGGCTCGACGAAATCTTCACCGCCGCCGGTTTCGAGTGGCGGGAACCCGGATGTTCCATGTGTCTCGCCATGAATGCCGACCGCCTGGAACCCGGCGAACGTTGCGCGTCCACCTCCAACCGCAATTTCGAGGGACGGCAGGGCCGCGGCGGACGCACGCATCTGATGAGCCCGGCCATGGCGGCGGCGGCGGCGATTGCCGGACACCTCGCCGACGTTCGGGACTTTCAGTAGTCGACATCCCTGTCGTTTTTCGCATGTGCGAAAGCGCATCCGGTTTGCTTAAAATCCGAGCAAGCTGAATGCGTTTTCACGAAAAATTCGTGCTGTCGTAAATCTTACGGTCGATTCCATCTGGAATCGTGCAGGCGCTTGCGTAAACTCCGGTCATGGCGCGGGGTGAAATCAAAGGAGATTTCTTATGGCGCTAGCAATCGATTCCAGCAAGGCGGAAGAGGGCCTTCGCCAGATCATGGCGCTCACGGGCCAGAACGATATCGAGCAAGTGCTGATGGACGCACTCGACGAGCGGCTTTCCAGCGCCAAGGCGGAACGCCTGCATGCCGCTGTGCGCGCGACCTGGGAAGGCCGTTTGCGTTTCAGCGTGCCGCAGCTGGGATCGCGTCTTTAGAAGAAGCTGACCGGATCGATATCGACGGCCGCCCGCACGGAATTGGGTAGCTTAACACGCGATAACCACGTGCGCAGATAGGCCTGCACATCCACATTGCGGTCTGCCTGTATCAGCAGACGTTCGCGCGTCTGGCCGCGCAGCAGATGATAGAAAGCTGGCGTCGGTCCCCACACTTTCACGCCGCGCCCGTGCGGCGCTTCTTTCGCAAGGTCGCGGCCTACTTTCTGCACGGCTTCCGCATCGTGACCGGAAAGGATGATCGCGGCCAATCGCCCGAACGGAGGAGCGTTCGCGCGTTCGCGCCAGGAAATCTCCTGCGCGAAAAACGCATCGCGATCCCCGGCCGCCAAAGCCTTCATCACGACGTCGGTGGGATTGCGCGTTTGCAGCAGTACCAGGCCAGGCTTGTCGCCACGGCCGGCGCGGCCCGCCACCTGATGCAGCAGTTGAAACGTGCGCTCGCGCGCGCGCATATCGCCATCGGCGCTGCCGAGATCGGCATCTACCACGCCAACCAGCGTCAATTCCGGAAAATGATGGCCCTTGGCCATGATCTGCGTGCCGATGAGCACGTCGATCTCGCGCTTGATCATGGCGCGGATGGCGGCCTGTGTTTCATTCGGTCCATGCAGCGTGTCGCTGGACGCAATCGCCATGCGCGCTTGCGGAAATGCGGCTGCAAATTCTTCCGCCACCCGTTCCACGCCGGGACCACAGGCGATAAAGCTGTTCGCGGCACCGCATTCCGGGCAGGCCGGCGGTGTTTGCGTTTCGTAACCGCAATGGTGACACATCAGCCGCTTGCGATAGCGATGTTCCACCAGCCACGCCGAACAATCGCGGCAGGTCATCTTGTGCCCACAGGAGCTGCACAAGGTCAGCGGCGCATAACCCCGGCGGTTGAGGAACAGCATCGCCTGTTCGCCTTCCTCCAGCGTTTTGGCGATCGCTTCGCGCAACGGTTCTGAAATCCATGTTCCAGGTTCGGCGCGTGCGGTGCGCAGATCGATTAGCTTTGTCTCGGGCAACAGTGCGTTGCCATGGCGGCGATGAAGCGCGAGATGTTCATACTTCCCGCTCGTCGCATTCACATAGGTTTCAATGGACGGTGTGGCGCTGGAAAGAACGATGGGGCAATTCTCCACCCGCGCGCGCACCACGGCCATGTCGCGGGCGTGATAAATGACGCCATCTTCCTGTTTAAATGCCTGTTCGTGTTCTTCATCGACGATGATGAGGCCCAGTTCCTTGAACGGCAGGAACAGCGAAGACCGCGCGCCCACAATAACCCGCGCTTCGCCGTTCATCGTCGCGCGATAGATGCGCTTGCGCTCTTTCTGCGAAAGGTCGGAATGCCATTCGGCGGGACGCACGCCGAAACGCGCGGCAAACCGATCCAGGAACTGAACCGTGAGTGCGATCTCCGGCAGCAGCACGAGCGTCTGCTTTCCTTCGCGCAGCGCTTCGGCAATCGCTTCGAAATAGGTTTCGGTCTTGCCCGAACCCGTCACACCATCGAGCAAGAGTGCGGAGAATTTCCCAACGGACACCGCACCAATCAGCGCCTGCGCCGCCTTTTGCTGTTCCGGATTTAATTCAGCGGACACGAAACCGGAATCCGGCGCGCGCAAGGGCGCGAATTCCGGCAAAGACACTTCGCGGAGAGCCCCGCATTCGATCAATCCGCGTACCACGGCAGGCGAAACACCGGCTTCGTCGGCAATTGCGGCAATGCTGCGCGCCAGACCATCGCCCACGATCTCCAGCACGCGCTGACGCGGAGGGGTGAGGCGGTGGGGCGCACCTTCGCCCTTCACATAGGCAATGCGCGGAATTTCGGGCGAAAACGCAGAGGTGGAACGCAATGCCTGCGCCAGCACCATGCCGGGCGGAGCCAGGGTGTAGCGCGCCACCCAATCGACGAAATCACACAGGCTTTCCGGCAGGCGCGGAAATCCTTCGAGCGGCGCAGCCATTTTCAATTTGGCCTTGTCTACCCCCCCTTCGGCCTCGCCCCAGACGACGCCCAACGTCTCCCGCCCACCCAAAGGTGCGGTCACCAGCGTGCCGCGCGGAACGAGACCGCAGTCGAGCGCGTAGTCATAAACGCCCTTCAGCGGAAGCGGCAAAAGCACCGCGGCTCGTGCGGTTTCGGCTTCAGCTTCGGGCTTTAGGGCGGGCCGGGTCATGGGATACACTTCGATCCGGCAAACCGATTGGTCAATGAGGACATGAAACTTTTTATCGACAGCGCCGACCCCAAGGAAATCGAGGAACTTGCCGCCACCGGACTGGTGGACGGCGTGACCACCAACCCGTCGCTTGCCGCCAAAGCCGGCCTCGACGTCTTCGAATCGCTGAAGCGAATATGCGCCGCCGTTCCCGGCCCGATCAGTGCCGAGGTGCTGGCGACCGACACGGCGGGCATGATCGCGGAAGGCGAACGCTACGCCAAGGTGGCCAAAAACATCACCATCAAGGTGCCGCTGACCTGGGACGGGTTGAAAGCCTGCCGCGCGCTGCGCGACCAGGGACTGATGGTGAACGTCACGCTTTGCTTCTCACCGGTGCAAGCGATGATGGCGGCGAAGGCCGGCGCCACCTTCATCTCTCCCTTCATTGGGCGGGTGGACGATGCGGGCGAAGACGGGATGCAACTCATCCGCGACATTCGCCAGATCTACGACAATTACGATTTCCGCACGGAAATCCTTGCCGCCTCCATCCGCAGCGTGAGCCATGTACGCGAATCTGCACTTGCCGGTGCCGACGTCGCGACCTTGCCGCCCAACATCTTCAAGCAACTGGTCAACCATCCGCTGACCGACAAGGGGTTGGCCGCCTTCCTCGCCGATGCGAAGAAAGCGAACATCCGTATCCGCGAAGAATAGATGCCGCGCGGGGGCGAGGAGCTGAAACGCGACTGGCTTTCGGCGCTTGCCCATGAGCGCAAGGCAAGCCCGCACACGCTTCGCGCCTATGGCGACGATCTTTCGCGGTTCCTGGGTTTCCTGCACATCCATTTCGGCAGCGCGATCAACGAACGCGCGCTTGGCCGCGTGGCACCAGCCGACATTCGTGCCTTCATAACCGACCGGCGGTCCGACGGATTGGGCGCACGCGGCGTGCAACGTGCGCTCGCCGCGATCCGCAGCTTCTATCGCTGGCTGGGCCGCGAAAACATTCTCGACAACCCTGCGCCCCGCGCCGTGCGCACGCCGCGCGTCAAACGCGGACTGCCACGGCCGTTGAGCGAAACCGAAGCGGCGCGCACGATCGAGGAAGCGGGTGAGCACAATGTGGAGTGGATGGCGGCGCGCGATGTAGCATTGCTCACGCTTCTCTACGGCGCGGGCTTGCGCATTTCCGAAGGATTGAGTTTGCGCCGCGGCGACGTGCCGTTGGGACGCACGCTTGCCATTCTGGGCAAGGGCAGGAAAGAGCGAAGCGTACCGATTTTGCCGGTGGTGGCCGAGGCTATCGCGAATTATTCCGCGAAAATTCCTTTCACCGGCGCGAAGGACACGCCGCTTTTTCTTTCCCGCCGCGGCAAGCCGATGAGCCCGCGCGAGGCACAAGCTTTGATGGAGAAACTACGTGGACGGCTGGGGCTTTCGGAAAAGGCCACGCCGCATGCGTTGCGCCATTCCTTCGCCACACATCTGCTTGCGAATGGCGGCGATTTAAGAAGCGTGCAGGAATTGCTGGGCCATGCCTCGCTTTCGACCACGCAGACCTATACGCAAGTCGAAACCAGCAAGCTCATGGACATCTACAAAAGCGCCCATCCGCGCGGCAAGGCTGCCTAGATGGATTCCATATCGTCTTCCGTATCGGCGTGTTGGGTGATGCGCCCGCCATGCCATCTCTTGTCGAGCAGCAGCGCGAACAGCGCCGCGCCCAATCCCATTGCCGACATCAACAGATAAGTACGCCCGCCGAACGCAGCGTATAGCGGCCCGCAGGCAAGTGTCGCCAAGCCCAATACCATGCCGGCGGAGAACACAGAGTAAAGGCTTTGAGCAGTTGCCGTGAGCCGCGGCGGCACGGCCTTCAGGATGAAATACATAGCGCCCAGATGGGCGAGCGCAAAGGTCGCGCCGTGCAGGGTTTGCGCGACGATCACAAATTCCAGCGGCGGATCGAAGGCAAGGATCGTCCAGCGCAGCACACAACCGATGCCGCCCAGCAACAACAGGCGCGTTGCACCGATTGCCCGGAACACGCGTAGCGAAAAGGACATCAGCGCGATTTCTGCGAACACACCGAGCGGCCAGATGATGCCGATCAACGGGCCGCTATAACCCAGACGCGTCCAATGCAGGCCGCCATAAGCGTAGTAGAAGGCGTGGGACCCCTGATCGAGGCTGGCAGCGGCCAGGAAAATCAGGAACACACGAGAGCGCAACAACTCGCGCGTTTCGGCCAAGGTGGTACGGAAACGGGACGGAAAATCGCCCTTCGGCCGGTCTTCGCGCGGCTTGGGCAGCATCCAGACGGCAATGAAATTCAGGATCACCGAAATGGTGAGCCACGGTGCCAGCATGACAAAGCCGAAGATGCGCTTGGCGATGCCGGAGAAAATATTGCCCGCCACGAACAACGATGACGCCCAGAGGCGCACATGGCCGTAATCGAATTTGTAACGGTCGGCGAGGCGAACGCTGGCGCTTTCGAGCAGCGGCGTCACCGCACCACTCGCGATATTGGCGCAGACGGCGGCGAGAATGAGCCACTTCGGCGCGGAGACGAAAATGAGTGTGCCGTAGCCCGCGATCATCACCAAGCAGAGGAGCATCATCATCGAACGGCGGTCGTTGCGCGCGTCCGCGATCATGCCGGTGATGGGTGCCACCACCACACGCAGCAGCATGGCGCCGGACAGCAGCACGCCGATGGAAACAGGATCCAGACCCTTCCACGCCAGCCACGCACCAAAGAACGGCGTATAGGCTCCGCCGAACAAACCCGACGCGCCCTGTGCCAGCGACAGACGGAAAGCGATTCCACGCAAGGCTCAGATCATCCGGGAAGCACGAGTGCGCGGCGGGCGGCCATCGCCTTCAGCACAACCCATATGCGCCGCGTATCGCCACCCACATCTTCGACATGCACCTGCAGGCGGATCAGCAAGCGCCGCAGCCTTTCATTAACGGCGTTCAGCGCCGAGACGCGCAACGACCCGTCGCGTTCGACGGCGGCGGCTTCCAACTCCTTGCGCAAGCCTGCGTCTCCGACCATCGGCGCCAAATCCGCGAACAGCGCGCGCATATCGGCATTTTCCGCCGCACGGATATCCGCCGCGCGATCGTATTCCTGCGCCGACATGATGAGGAGGGCGGCCACCACTTGCGTCATGCCCTGGTCGTATTGCGCCCCCATGGCGGGCGCCAGTTCGGTCATCAGCTTGAGCGCCGAAAGATTCAGTATCTGATCGGTTTCGGGTTTCATGCGGCCCCCAGACGATCGGCAAGGACCTTGTTGTGGAAGGCAAGGCAGTACCAGCCGGAAAACGCGTTCACCGGATCGGCATTGCGCATCTCGGCATATTCGCGTGCAGCAGAAATCCAGATCGCCAGCCCCTTGAGGCTGGCAAAGATTTCCCACCAGGCAAGTGCGGCGGTGTCGAGCTTGAGCCCGCTTTCCTTTTCCCAGATCGCGAGCGCCTCGGCACGCGGAATGGTGCCCGCTGGCCGCGAAGGATCGCCGTGGCTCCACAACGGATCGATCGCCCAGCCGAGATCTTCCAGCGGATTGCCCAGATGCGCCATCTCCCAATCGAGGATCGCGCGCATGTTTCCATCCGCGTCGTGGAGGAAATTTCCGGTGCGGTAGTCGCCATGCACAACGGAAATCTTCTGCGCTGGCGGCGGGGGATTGCGTTTGAGCCAGCGTATGGCGGCGCGCGCGATGGGTTGCGGCTCGCGCTCGTCTTCGTCGATCACCGTTTCCCAGCGTTCGACTTCGTGGCTCCAGCATTTTTTGGGATCGCGTTCGCCTTCCAGATCGCCGAGACCGATTTCATCGACATCGGCCCGCGCGATGCGGCCCAGATTGGCAAAGAACTGGCGCCCGATCCTTTCGCGCAATTCGCCATACGGATTGGAGGAAAGGATCGATCCCACCTGGCAATTCTCGATTTCTTCCATCACGAAGAAGGGGCGATCCAGAACCTCGGTGCTTTCTTCCAGCGCGATGGGCTCGGGCACCGGCAGTCCCAGCCCATGAAACGCGCGATAGGCGCGGAATTCGGTGGTGCGGTCTGTTTCGATCAGGCTTGCGGGCGGATCGCGCCGCAAGATCAACCCACGCTCGATTTCCACGCCGTCGCGCGAATAGCGTGCGCGGAAGCGATAGGTCTCCCGGCTTGCGCCCCCCGGAATGCGCGCTAGGTTTGCCACCTCCAGATCGGGCACGCCGAGGACGTTGGCCAGATAGGGCTCCAGCCGCGCCGTCAGATCGTCGTTCATGGCGCGGTGTCGAGGATTTCTTTGAAGCCCGAGGGCGCATGGGGGCCGATGACGAGCTGTTCGAGCACGCCCGCGCCCACGCGTTCCAATCCGTTGGGCCCGGCAAGCCGCGCGGTCACGAAAGCTTGCACATGCAGGAAGCGCAGATCGTTTTCGTTGACGGTCGCCAGATCATAGGTGTCGTAACCAACGGCGAGTTCGCCCTTGTAATGGCCATGTCCCCATTCGGGGTGGCCGTAGCCGATGCCCGACATATAGAAATTGAATCGCGGCGAAAGCTCTGCCCGCCATTCGCCGCCCTCGGGATCACGTGCTTCGATCACGGCATGTTTGGCGTGGCGCGTGCCGGATTTGAAATCGATCTTCGATGCGCAGGAAACCATATGCACGGGCTCTGCGTCTTCCAGACCGCCCATCACCGAAGCCGTGTTCCATGGCGAGCCGTCCGCATTGGCATTGAGGTGATAGAGCATGAAACGGTCTGGGAAATTGAGTGGCGCCCACAGCCAATAGAATTGCGGCATGCGGGGCGGCGCGACCATCTGAGGATCGGAAAGGCCGATGGGCCTCACACCCCACGAACGGTCACGCGTGCCAATAAACATGCTCTGATCGACATCGATGCGGCGATTGCCGATTTCGATTTCACCTTCATACATCCCGTTCTGCGTCAGCCGCGTGTAATCCATGATGGTGCGCGGGCCCTGGCGGAAGGTGAAGCGTGGCTCCTCCACCGGCTTTGCGCGCGCATGGAAGGTGAGATCGGCGCGGATATTGTGCCGATTGTCGTTGACGCGGATGCGCAGACGGCGCAGCGGCTCCACCACCTCAACTGAGATCGGCCCGACCACCGTATCCAGCCGCTCCATATTGAGGACGCGCGAGGCCCGGAGATTGTGCTGCACGCCATCGATGACGAGCGAGAAAGAGGCATCCATCACATTGAGATGCGGATAGACGCCCAGTGCGACCGCGAAGAAAACGTGGCCGTCCAGCGTGTAGCCGTTGAAGAAATAGCGGTCGTAGAAATTCCGGTCGGTGCCGGATGTGGCGATGGGTTCCGGTAGCTGATGCACCGGATAGTCGTCTGCCTTGGTCAACATCTGAACGTTTCCAATATCTGTTGAAGAAAGCATGGCCCGACCCGCGCGGCCCCGCAATGCGTCAGTTGCTTGACCTTTTCCTAAGGGGTCCGGCGGGAAAATCCGGGCCTTCCTGCGAGAGGTTGCGGGGCGGGCCCGCTTTCCGTATGTATCGCCGCCCAGCGCAGGGGCCGCCTTAGCTCAGCCGGTAGAGCACATCATTCGTAATGATGGGGTCGCGTGTTCGAGTCACGCAGGCGGCACCAGTTTTCAAAGCGGATACAATCGCTTAGCGGGATCAATCCTGGAAAGCCAGCAGGATGAAGGCCCCGAACAGCACCGCATGGACCGCCCCCTGCAGCACATTGGTCCGGCCGCTGGCGAAAGTGACCACGCTGACCGCGAGCGTGAGGAGCAGCAGCACGCTGTTTGCGCCAGCAAGCCCCAGAAAGACCACGTGCCCAGTGGCATAGCTGATGAGCAGCATCACCGGCACGGTGAGCCCGATGGTGGACAGCACCGATCCCAGAAAGATGTTCACTGCCTGCTGCAGCCGGTTGGCCATCGCCGCGCGCACAGCCCCGATGGCTTCGGGTGTCGCCACGATGATTGCGATGATGATGCCGCCGAGTTCGGCGGGCGCGGCCAGCGTTTCGATCAGATAGTCGATGGGCCGCGCCAGTTCTTCAGCCAGTATCGCCACAGGCAGCATATAGGCGACCAACAGGATCGCGTGGCGCCAGATCGACGACCGATGATGTACACCGACATGTACGTCTTCGATCGCATCGACCGAGGTAAAATAGCTGCGATGCCGCCCTGTCTGCACCGCAAGAAAAGCCACGTAGAGGCCGATGGAAATGAAGGTGAGAAAGACCTGCTGTGGCGATGAAAGCGTGGGGCCGCTAGTCGTGACGGTGAAATTCGGCAGGGTCAGGCTGAAAATCGCAAGCGGAATGATCACGCTGAGATAAGTGTTGGCCCCTTGCAGGTTGTAATGCTGCTCCTTGTGTTTCCAGCCCCCGATCAGAAGCGACAATCCGGCCATACCGCCCAGAATGACCATTACCACCGAGAACAGCGTGTCGCGTACGAGCGTTGGATTGTTCGCGCCATGCAGCATCACCGCCGAAATGCTCATCACCTCGATGGTCGTCACGGAAAGCGTCAGAACGAGTGTGCCGTAAGGCTCGCCCAGGATATCCGCCACGCCATCGGCATGGCGCACGACGTTCAGGCACGAGCCGAGCACCACCGCAAACAGCCAGACGAACACGATCGTCAGCCACAGCGGATTGGAAAGTCCGGCAAACAACCCTTCTCCGAAAACGATGTGACTTTGGCTTCTTGCGGCTGATCCATTCCTTCCCCCACGCGCAAGACAACCCTAGCCAATTCCCCGAATCTCAGGGAGGTGGCTGTTTCATAGCTGAACACACGTTATAGTTGTGTTATATAATGATGCATCTCAAGATAGAGAATGATCCATAAAATCATTTATTTTCAACGGGATATAAAGGGCATCGACCTTGCTCCGTCCGCAATACCCCTTTTCCGTGCCTTGCGCGGGAGGGCACATGGACGGTCACCTCCCCACGCCCCATCGGGTGTCCGCTCCGTGCAACTGAGGCCGGGTGCATGGCGCCCGGCCTCTTTTTTAGAGGCCCTGGCCCGTCGCAAGCCAAAGGGCGCATTGCGGACCCAACTCCTTCAATGCGCGGGTTTCATAGGCGCGAACGTCTTCGTCGGTCAGCAGATCGTGCCAGCGCCCGTTGGTGCCCTTGTTGATGAAACTGGCGCCGCCGCCGTCCCACAACGCGCCGCCGAGTGGCGCGCTCCGTTCGGCGTGCGCTTTCATGTAATCGAAGGAGCAATGCTCGACGAGCGTTGGCCAGCGGGCGTCATCGATCGAAACATCGAGGAATGCCGCGATGCGTTTCATCTCACCCGCGAGATCGTTTTTCAGATTGGCGAAGTGTACGAACAGCACATTGGGCAGATCGCGAATGTCCCACCAACCGCGCACATTTTCCCAAAATGGCCAGAACGGATAGCCGTCGCGCTCCAGCCAGCGGCGGAAATAGGGCAAAACATCGAGCGTACACCGTTCCATCGGTTCGCCCACCAATCCGGGCGTTTCATTGAGCATGGCGTACCATGCCTCGTTCGCAGTCTTGTGGTGGTTATACGCGCTCCACGCCACATCGCGGCCATCACGGCCGATATAGATGTATTTGGCCTTAGGCGAGAAGACGAGCGCATCAACCGGCAAATGCGTTTTCATGAACCGGCGATGGGTCTGGCCTTCCAGCAAGGCGAGCTTCATCTCGCGCGGCGGCACGCGCAGATCGAGCCAGGGGGAGCTTTCGGCCACCGTCACGTTTTCCGATCCGTTGAAGAGGATTTGCCCGACGATCTGCTGCGTCCACGTAGTGCCCGATTTCGCATAGGTGGAGATCACCACGTCGTCGTCGCGAAATTTGAAATCGTTCCAGACCGTGGAATCGAAATGGTTGCTTTCCATCTCGCGCAGCTTCTTCGGCCACGCGATGCCTGCTTGCGTCATATTCCCCTCCCGGACGCTGTCGACAGCATATTGGGCACGGCGGGGCGCGCTTCAAGAGCGCGGTTGCACAAACGGCCCTCCCCTTCCAACCTCGGAGCGTGCTAACCGGTGGCCATGGCCAAGCACAAAACCATCCGCCTCAAGCCCAAAGCCGGGCGACGCGCCAAGGCGGGCGCGCCCTGGATATTCTCCAATGAGATCGACATGTCGGCGGAGGTGAAATCCCTGCCGCCAGGCACGCTGGTCAACGTGGCGGGCGACGATCGCGTGCTCGGAACCGGCTATTTCAATCCGCACAGCCTGATCGCGGTGCGCCTGCTCGATGCCGAGAAGGACGCTGCCATCGGAAAGGATTTCTTCGCAGCGAAACTACGGCGCGCAATTAAGCTGCGCGAGGCGCTGTATGATGGCCCGTACTATCGCCTCGTTCATGCCGAGGGCGACGGGTTACCCGGTCTCACCATCGACCGTTTTGACGACGTTTGTGTGGCGCAGATCACCACTGCCGGCATGGAAGCGTTGACGGACACAATGCTCGAAGCATTGGACGAAGTGATCGCGCCGCGTGCGGTGGTGCTGCGCAACGATGCGCCATCCCGCGCGCTTGAAGGGCTGGACAGCATCGTCCGGGCCGGACGCGGCGAAATCCCTTCCCGCATCGCCATCGAAGAAAACGGGGCGCGCTATTTCGGCGATCTGCAGGGCGGCCAGAAGACCGGATGGTATTACGATCAGCGCGATCACCGTGCCTTCATGGCAAAGCTGGCGAAAGGCAAGAGCTTCCTCGATGCTTACTGCTATGCGGGCGGTTTCGCGGTGCTCGCGGCGAAGAATGGCGCGACCGAAACCGTCGGCATCGATTCATCCGCACCTGCGCTTTCGCTGGCGGAAGAAGCGGCGACCGCAAATCATGTTTCGTGCAGCTTCGTGAAGGCGGATGTGTTCGAACAATTGGACCGCCTTGTGGCCGCCAACCAGACCTTCGATGTCGTCTGTGCCGATCCGCCGCCTTTCGTGAAGTCGCGCAAGGATCTCGAGCCCGGCGCACGGGCCTATCGAAAACTCGCGCGGCTGGCTGCTCAAGTCACCGCCAAAGGCGGCTTCATCTTCCTCGCATCCTGTTCGCACAACATCCCGATGGAGCGTTTTGCCGATGAATGCGCGCTCGGCATCATGCGCACGGGGCGTAAGGCATCGCTGATTCGGCAGGGCGGTGCGGGGGGCGACCACCCGGTGCATCCGATGCTGCCGGAAACGGCTTACCTGAAGGCGCTTGTCTACGCGCTCGATTAGATCGTGACCTGCGTACCCAGTTCGACCACGCGGTTGGGCGGCAGCTTGTAGAACCGCGCCGGCGACAGCGCGCCGCCGGCAAGCAGGATATAGAGCCGGGTGCGCCACGTTCCGAGCACGGGATGTTCGGAGAGCACCAATGTTTCGTGACCGATGAAGAACGTGGCCGTGTCGATGTCGATGGCAAGACCATAGGGGCGCGCCTCTTCCAGCGCGCGCGGCACATCCGGCGTTTCGAAGAAGCCGTGATGCACCTGCACCGCGTAGAAACCCTTGCCGAGTTTTTCGACTTCAATGCGACGCCCCGGCGGAACGATGGGCGTATCCTCGACTTCGACATGCATCAGCACGACGCGCTCGTGCAGCACCTTGTTGTGCTTGAGATTGTGCAACAAGGCGCCCGGAACGGAATCGCCGCGTGCGGACAGGAAGACCGCCGTGCCGGCCACGCGGGTGGGCGTTTTGTCCGCACGCTCCATGAAAAGGTCAAGCGGCATGGAATCATTGCGGATGCGCTCGATATGGGCGCGACGTCCGCGCCGCCAAGTGTCCATCACCAGAAATACGCCGACCGCCACTGCCAGCGGAAACCAACCACCCTCGAATATCTTCAAGCTGTTGGCCGAAAGAAATGCGAAGTCTATCAGCCCAAGCACGCCGAAAAGGGCGACCGCTGGCTTCGTGCCCCATTTCCATTGCTTGGCCGCGACAATTCCGACAAGAAAGGTGCTGATAACCATTACGCCGGTAACTGCGATACCATAGGCCGTCGCCAGCGCATCGGAACTGCGAAATACAAGCACGATTAAGACAACGCCGATAAGCAGAAAAGTATTCATCATCGGCACATAGATCTGGCCATAATCTGTCGCCGAAGTGTGACGGACTTCCATGCGCGGAAGCTGACCGAGTTGTACCGCTTGTTGCGTGATCGAGAACACACCCGAGATCACCGCTTGTGACGCGATGACGGTTGCAACTGTGGCAAGCGCTACAAGCGGATAATGCGCCCAATGCGGCGCGATGGCGAAGAAAGGAAAGACCGCCAGTTTCGGATTGTGCAAGATGGCTGCCCCCTGCCCCAAATAGTTGAACATCAGGGCTGGCAGAGCGACAAAGAACCATCCGGCGCGAATAGGTTGACGCCCAAAATGCCCCATATCCGCGTAAAGAGCTTCGCAACCTGTTACTGCCAGCACAACAGAACCCAACGCCACAAATGCCGCCCACGGTTCGTATAAGAAGAGTGCGATACCGTAGTGCGGGCTCATCGCTTTTAGGATTTCAGGTGCGCGAAATATCGCAATAGCACCGAGCACGGCAATCACCGCAAACCATAGCGCCATGATCGGGCCAAACAGACGACCGATCTTCGCGGTGCCGCGGCTTTGAAACAGGAACAGAAAAATGAGGATGACAAGTGTGAACGGCAAAATGAGCGGTGTGAAAGCACGGCTTTCCACGCTTAGCCCTTCCACGGCGCTCAATACCGAAATGGCGGGTGTAATCATTCCGTCGCCATAGAACAACGCAAGGCCGATGATCGCCGCCGTGCCGATTGCCCATTTGGACCGCCTGCCAATTCCCGGCGAGCGATGGGCAAGCGCGGCAAGCGCCAGTACGCCGCCTTCGCCGTTGTTGTCTGCGCGCATGATGAAGGCGACGTATTTGATCGTAACCACTATGATGAGCGACCAGAAAATCAGAGAGACCCCGCCCATGATAGCAAGGCTGCCGGGATGTGCTTGACCGGTGGCCTGCACGGTCTGCCGTAAGGCATAGATTGGGCTCGTTCCGATATCGCCGAATACGACTCCGAGAGCGCCGACGGTGAGGGCTATTTGTCGACGCCGTGAATTCCCGTCGCCACTATGAGGCGTGGAAGAACTTGGGCTTAGCGTTCGCCCAGCCAGCGGATCATCAACAGACGGTGTAGGGTTGGTGGAATTCACGATGGCTCGTTAGGCGCGAATGACTTGAGGCACGCGCGGGCTTCGGTTGGCGCGGGAAAATAGGCTTGAGGGAAGGTTAAAAAAAGGGTCATGGTCACAGTGGCGCACAAGGCAGTCCAAGCATTTGAATTATATATGAAATATCCTACCTCTGGCTGACCCGGACGGGTTCGGAATCGTCCGTCTCGGGCAGAATGAAACCCTGTACCCGATAAATCTTCCCGCCCCATCCATGGTCGCGCAGGTTATAGACGCGCACTTCCGACCAGTCATTATCGGGGCTCACATCGGCCACCGGATCGTCGAGATAGATGCGTCCGTCGTTCAGCCAGTTCGCATGATCGACGCGGATGACGCGCGATGAATCTTTTTCGCGCACGACGGCGAGATGAGCCCGTTTTTCACCCGCATAACCGGTGAGCACCAGCACAGCGCCCAATTCCGGCGTCGTATCGCGCGCGTAGCGCCCATTTGCCTGATCCCACCATGTCCACGCATCGCCGTGGATATCGATACCGGAGCGTTCGCGCGCGAACCCCACGCATTTGAGCGGCTGATCAGGCGTCACGATCTGTCCGCGTTCGGAAGGCGGAGGCGAATCTTCGCGGTCGGCATAATTCGTTTGCGGAACGCTGGAGCAGGCGGCAAGCCCAAGCACAAAGATGGCCGCCGCGGCGAACCTCAGAGCTTCCACCATCAAAGCCCCTCAAAGAACCGCTCAAGCCGCGGCAGCCAACGGGGCAAGACTACGAACGTCGCTTCAAAACGGCGTTAGGGGAAAGCTTCGAATTTGAATGATTAAAATTGTATCGAATCCCGGGCCGGATCGCGGGCAATGGTGCGCGCGGGGATCGAAGCCGAAAGGCCCATGCCGCCTATGGAGATAAGCCCCGCAACGGCAACGATGAAGAACGGCGCGCTCCAGGCCTGTTCCGAAAGTGCGAAGATGGGCAGCAAAAGCCCCACGACGATCTCCGGCCAGCCGCGCCAGCCGCCAGCATAGGCGGCACCCGATTTGGGCGTGCGCACGAACACCATCTGCGTGCCAAGAAACGCCTCGAACACCGCGCGCGTATTGGAGAGCACAAGCCCGCTCGGGAAGATCAGCGCAAGCACAATAGAACGTGCCAGACGCGGCAGATGCTGACGCCCGAGCATCGCCTGGCCAAGATAGAGATAGCTCGTCGAAACGAGGAACCCGAACGCAGTGACGCCCAAACCCAGATGCGCGACGGAGCGCATATAGACCACGCCCATCGCCATCAGCGTGAGGCTGATCGCAACGCTCGTCGCCGCCAGCGTGTAGAACGCGAACTGGCAGATCTGCGCCGTCATCACGGTCTTCTTCCAGATCGGGAAATCCGAACGCCAGATGACGGGAATGAGTTTGCGCGCGACTTGCGCGTGACCTTTGGTCCAGCGCGCCTGTTGCGCGCGCCAGGCGGGCGCTGTCTCCGGCAATTCGCCGGGCACTTCGATGTCGCTCATCATGGCGGCGCGCCAGCCCTTGAGCGCGCAGCGGATGGAAAGATCGAGGTCCTCGGTCAGCGTGTCGCCGGTCCAGCCGCCGCCATTGTCGATGGCATCGCGACGCCAGATGCCCGCCGTGCCGTTGAACGAGATGGGCAGACCGGCGCGGAAACGCGCTTCCTGTTCAACCGCGAAATGGCTGTCGAGCAGCAGGCCTTGTGCGCAGGTGAGCCAATTCTTTTCGCGGTTGGCATGCGTCCAGCGGGCCTGCACGAAGGCAAGACCGGGATCGGCGACCAGCGCAGGCACCATGCGGCGCAGGAAATCGGGCGGCGGCACAAAGTCCGCATCGAAGATCGCCACATAGGGCGCATCGGAATGAACGAGACCGAAGGCAAGATTGCCGGCCTTGAAACCGGTGCGTTCGCCACGACGCAGGATGGAAAGGTTCACCCCTTCCGGCACCACATTCATCACGGCGGACACAAGCGCTGCGTGATTTTCGAACCGCCCGTCGTCCAGCACCTGAATCTCGAGCTTGTCCAGGGGCCAGTCGAGCCTTGCCGCGGCAGCGGCTACGCGGACGGCCAGAGCGCCTTCGTCACAGACAGGAAGCTGCACCAGCACGCGGGGCAATGCCTCGTCCGGCAGCAGCGGCACGCGCACGCGCGGCGCGGGCTTGTAGATGCGGAGAAAGCCCAGAGCGGCCAGCTGCACTGAAAGCAGTGCCAGCAGGACCAGCACGCAAGCCAGCGCCGATTGCAGGATCAAGGAAAGACCTTCCATGTCGGACCGCTAAGACCCCCAACTTCTTTTCGACGTACCGCCGCCAAAGGCCTAAGGCGGGGCAAAGGCTCGGGCCCGCGGGCACTACGCGGAAGACCCCAAAGACGTTCCGGAATGTGCTGCGCGCGCCGTTCTTTCGCAAGTGCTTTAAAGACTTGACTTTAGTCCAAAGTGCGGCGGAACCGCGCCATTGCGACGGCACACGCCCCGACCATGAAGAGGGCCAACGGCCAAAGCTCCGGCCAGATTTCGGGAAAGCCGTTGCCCTTCAGCAACAAGCCCCGGACGATCCTGAGAAAATGGGTGACCGGCAGCACCTCGCCGATGGCCTGCGCCCAGCCCGGCATCCCCCGGAAGGGGAACGCGAAGCCGGAAAGCAGGATCGACGGCAAAAGGAAGAACACCATCATCTGCATGGCCTGGAGCTGACTCTTGGCCAAGGTCGAGAAGGTAAATCCGACCGCCAGATTGGCCGTGATGAAAAGAACCAGCGCCCCGGTCAGAAGCCAGAGCGAGCCGAACATGGGAACAGCGAACACATAGCGCGCGGCCAGGAGGATGAGCGCGGACTGGATCACACCCACCCCGATATAGGGTGCGATCTTGCCCAGCATGATCTCGACCGGCGTGGCAGGCATGGCCAGCAGATTTTCGAGCGTGCCGCGTTCGCGCTCACGCGTCACCGCCATCGCCGTCATCAGCACCATGGTCATTGTGAGGATGACGCCCAAGAGACCGGGCACGATGTTGTACTGCGTGTTGTTCTCCGGATTGTAGCGCGGCTGAATCACAACATCGAAGGGTGGGTTCGTTTGCGCACGTGCCGCTAGCGGCCCCACAAGATCGTCCCTCAAAGCATAGGTCGCCAGTTGCGCGAAACTTCCGACGGCGCGCGTGCCGGAAGCGGGATCGGTGGCATCGGCTTCGACCAGGATTTGGGGCGTACGACCGCGCACCAGGTCGCGCGAGAAGTTTTGCGGAATGTCGATCACGAACGAAACATCGCCGCGATCGAGGAGCTCTTCGCCTTCCTTCGGCGTGTGCGTAATGTGGGTGATGCGGAAATAATCGGAATTCTGCAAACCGGCGACAATCGAATCCGCGAAATGGCCGGGATCTTCGATTGTCAACGCGGTGGGCAGGTGCTTGGGATCGAGGTTGATCGCGAACCCGAACAGGAAAAGCTGCATCACCGGCACGCCGAGAATCATTGCCAGGGTGATGCGGTCACGCCGCGTCTGGATGAATTCCTTCTTCATCACCGCGCCGATGCGCGCGAAGGAGAAACGCACACTCATCCTGTGTTCTCCTGCAACTGGATGAACACGTCTTCGAGACTGGGTGCGGTTTCGTGTACGTGAAGCCCTTGCCGGCCCTCGAACGGCTTGAGCGCGCGCATCAATGCATCGCGATCGTGTCCGCTGACATGCAGCACGGCGCCGAAGAAGGCGACGAATTCCACCCCCGGCGCCTTCTGCAGTAGCGACACGAGCTGCCGCGCGCCCTCGCCTTCCACGACGAAGGTGTGCAGGCCGGATTGGCGGATGACATCGGCCACGGTGCCGCGCGCCACCAGCTTGCTTTGATTGATGTAGACGATGCGGTCGCAACGTTCGGCTTCGTCCATGTAATGGGTGCTGACGAGAACAGTGAGACCTTCTTCGCTCAAGCGGTGAATCTCGTCCCAGAAATCGCGCCGCGCCTTGGGATCGACGCCGGCAGTCGGTTCATCCAGCAGCAACAGTTTTGGTGAATGCAGCATGCACGCGCCCAATGCCAGCCGCTGCTTCCAGCCGCCGGACAATTCGCCCGCCAACTGGTTCTGACGTTTCTCAAGCCCCAGCCGCGCAATCGTATCGTCGACACGTTTCTTGCCGTCTTCCAGTTCGTAAACGCGCGCGACGAAGTCCAGGTTTTCACGGATCGACAGGTCTTCCCAGAAGCTGAAGCGTTGGGTCATGTAACCCACTTCGCGCTTGATCTGTTCGCTTTGCTTGAGGATGTCGTAACCGAGGCACGTTCCAGAGCCGTCATCGGGGCGCAGCAGGCCGCACAGCATGCGGATGGTGGTGGTCTTGCCGGAACCGTTGGGGCCCAGAAATCCCCACACCTCACCTTCCGGCACCTGGATGTCGATGTGATCGACGGCGGTCTTGCTGCCGAATTTCTTGGTCAACCCATGCACATCGATGGCGAGCGCGCTCACAGCGGGTGCACCTCGACCGGTTGACCGGGATTGAGTTTCAAGCCGCCGGGCGCGCGTGCTTCCAGCTTGAACACCAGCTTCTCGCGGTTGCCGGCGCTGAAGATCACGGGCGGAGTAAATTCTTCCTGCTGCGCGATGAACGTGACGGTCGCGGTAATGTTCTTGGCACAGGCATCGCAGGTGATCGAGACCTCCTGTCCCAGCTTCATCTTCGCAAATTCCGTTTCCGGTACGAAGAAACGAACATAGATGTTCTGCGGCGGCAGTATCGAAACCACCGGCGTCACGGCGGGCGCGTATTCGCCTTCGCGGAAATAGACGTCTTCGACGCGGCCTTGCGTTTGTGCCGTCACATCGCGCTGGGAAAGCTGATAGCGCGCATCGGTGAGAACGGCTTGTGCCTGCTTTTCCTGCGCTTCGATTTGGGAAATGCGCGCAACCGCCTGCTGATAGGTGGACTTGGCAACGTCGTAGTTCTGCTGCGTGCCCGCACGCGCCTTCATCAGCCCCGATTGACGGACAAGTTCTTTCTGCGCCAACGACAGTGCGGCCTTCGCATCGTTCATCTGCGCTGCGGCCTGCGAAAGCGATGCAATCGCCTGATCGCGCGTGGCCTCTTCACGCGCGTCGTCCAGCGTGAACAGCAGATCGCCGCGCTTGATCTCCTGCCCACGTTGGACGGCCATTTTCGCCACCCATCCGGCTTGCGGCGCTGCGATCAGCGCATCTTCGCCCACCACGTAACCGAGGAAGCCATGGTCTTGCTTCTCCCCGCAACCGGCGAGCAGTAGCAGGCACAGGGCCGCGAATATCCGTTTCATGTTTTGTCTCCGGCGGAAATGCCTCTGAGCAATGTGTCGATGTGCGTGGAAATGAGGCCTTCGTAGTCATAAGGCTGCGCGTCGAGGTGTGCGAAGGTTGCGCGCCACATGGCGGCGAACAGGATGGGCGCCATGCAGAGACGCGCCACGTGCCTTGGCTCCATCTTGCGGAATTCGCCGCGCGCGATGCCGCGCGCGATCACCTGTTCGAGCATGCCCAACCCTTTGTCGATGATCTCTTCGCGATAGAAGCGGACGAGTTCGGGAAAGTTTCCCGCTTCCGCGATCACGATCTTCGGCAGGACGACGCGATCGGACGTGCGGATGAATGTGCCGACTGTCGTCAGCACCAGCACGAGCAGGTCGCGCGACGATCCCTGATACGCACGCACCTGTTCGATCACGCCCCGGATGGTTGGCGCGAGCGACTCGCGTACGAGCGCCTTGAACAGCGCTTCCTTGCTGTCGAAGTAGAGATAGATCGTGCCCTTGGTCACGCCGGCGCGTTGCGAAATGTCTTCCATCCGCGCGGCCGAAAATCCCTTCTCCGCGAACACCGCGAGGGCGGCCTCAAGAATTTCCTGCGGACGCGCCTCCTTGCGGCGGCGCCAACGCGCGGTTTCGGACGAAGTATGGGCTGGCTTGCTCATGGAGGCATATTACTAAATGACTGTTCATTTATAAAGGCTAAAAATCGATCCCGTTCATGCTGCAGACAGCCGCGGTGCCCTATAGTCCCGGCAATCGGGAATCTGTTTTGAAAAGGACGATCACAATGCGTTTGCCCACTTCAGCCAAGCTATTGGGCGCGCTTGGATTTCTGGCGCTCACCGCCTGCACCTCGCCCACCCCCTATGCTCCCAGAGAACCCGGCAGCTACACCGGCTATACCGATCAGAAGCTCGACGAGACCCGCTACCGCGTGACCTTCACCGGCAATTCGGTGACCCCGCGCGAGACGGTAGAAGACTATCTGCTGCTGCGCTCAGCAGAGGTCACGCTGCAGTCCGGCTACCGTTATTTCGTGTTCGACACGCGCGATACGGAGGCCAAGACGAGCTATCGCTCGGACTTCGTGGGCTGGCCGGGCTGGCGCGGCCGCGGTTTCTGGTATCGCCACACCTGGCCTTATTACGACCCGTTCTTCGACGGCCCGCCCTATGACACGGTCGATAGCTTTCCGATCACACGCTACCAGGCCTATGCGGAGATCGTGATGCTGACGCCGGATCAGGCGAAGAACGATCCGCGCGCGCTCGATGCGCGCGACGTCGTCGATCACATCGGGGCGCGAGCTGTGCCTCCCGGGCAGCAGGGACCGGCAGTCCCGCCGCCGCCGAAAGACAGGCCGTAAAAACAAAAAGGCGCGCGAAGCTCACTTCGCGCGCCGTTGTTCTTTCCGCTTCCGACGTTATTCGGCTGCGAGTAGGCCTGCGGCCTTGCTGTTGTCGTTGAAATTGATGGTCTGGAGGAATTTGATTCCTTCCTCGGCGATGTCATCGCCGACCATGCGGTCGCCTTCGCTCTTGAGCTCATCCATGTCGACATACATGCCGTAGAAGCTCTTGGTGCGATCGGTGATGATGCCGGCGTTGAGCAGCGTCTTCACCAGCACGCGGAAGATGTTGGCCGATTCCTTCATCTGCTCGCGGCGCGCTTCGTCGCCGAACGCTTCCTGGATCGCCGTCATCGCTTCCTGCGGGTCGATGCCGACCGCGCGATAGACGTGATGCATCTGCAGTGGGTTGACGAGGTTGAAGAGAAGCGTCTGGAAGCATTGCGCCGCCCAATCTTCAACGACCTCGTGCTCTTCCTTCGACAGTTTCGGGATCGTGCGGTCGGCCCAAATCTTTCCGAATTTGTGGTGGAAGGCTTCGTCCGTCATCACGAGCTGGCAAAGTTTCACCAGCAGCGGATCGCGCGACTTCTGATAGAGCGTGGCAAACGCACCCATCGCGAGACCTTCGACCAGCATCTGCATGCCGACGATCTTCTTGTACACTTCCGGCGCGAGAACCATTTCGGTCAGCAGATTCTGCAACGTCTCGCCGGACGGAAGCGGTTTCTGCCAGCGCGCCTTGATATACGCAGCAAAAGCCGTGACGTGACGGGCTTCTTCGCGGGTCTGGTTGGCGGCATATTCCTGCGCGCCCGGATCTTTCAGGATGTGGCAGAGCGAGGCCGACAGCGCGAGTGCGCCCTGTTCGCCGTGCAGGATCGCAGAGATCTGCCAGCGCGTTGATTCGCTGGCGAACTTGATCTTCTGCTCGTGGGTCATCGTATCGCCGATCTTGGTCTTGAAGATCGGGAAGAACTCTTCCGGCAGGATCATGTCCTTCGTCAGGTCGAAGGGTTCGGAAAAGTCGATGTATTTCTTGTCCAGCGGATCCCAGAAATGATCGTGCGTCGCCGAGATGATCTTGTCGAACGCGGTCGAACGCTTGCCATAGCGCTCCACTTCCAGCATCGCCGGAAAATCATCCGGAGCAACGGCGTCGTAAGCAGAGTCTTTTGTGATCTGTTGGGCCATGGCGATCCTCGCAAACTTTCATCCAACCCCAATCTGGGGCGGTTGCGAGGGAGAGTCAAGAAAAATGACGCTGGCGTCAACTTATTGACGGGGCGTTAATCCTCGTCGTCGCTTAGCGTCCCCTTGGTCGAGGCCACGCCACCCTCCAGCCGCTCATCGGGTGCCACGGCCTGGCGAAGTGCCCTGGCCAGACCCTTGAAGCAGGTTTCCACGATGTGGTGGCTGTTGGAGCCATAAAGATTTTCGATATGCAGGCAGACCCCGGCGTTTTGCGCAAAGGCTTGAAACCATTCCTTGAATAGCTCGGTATCCATCTCGCCGAGCTTCGGTTTCGGCACCTCGACACGCCAGATCAGATAAGGCCGGTTGGAGACATCGAGCGCCACACGCGTCAGCGCTTCGTCCATGGGGATGAGAGCGGAGCCGAAGCGGGTGATGCCAGCGAAATCGCCCAGCGCCTTCTTTACCGCCTGACCGATGACGATGCCGGTGTCTTCGGTGGTGTGGTGGAAATCGACATGCAGGTCGCCCTGGGCACGGACCTTCAGGTCCATCATCGAATGGCGGCCAAAGCTTTCCAGCATGTGGTCGAGGAAGCCAATGCCGGTGTCGATGTCGCATTCGCCCGAACCATCGAGATCGAGCGAGACGGCGATCTCGGTCTCCCGGGTCTTTCGTTCGACGGTTGCGGTGCGCATGGGCGGACCCTATGTGAAGCGTTCGCGGCTGTATAACAGGGGTCGCGTTAACGAGAAACGGCAAGTCCGGACAAAGCTTATGACCCACTACCTCGACCAGAAATGGCGCTCCACCACGATCCTCTCGGTCCGTAAGGGCGGCATGGTTGTCGTGGCGGGAGACGGGCAGGTCACGGCCGGTCAGACGGTGATGAAATCCAACGCGCGCAAGGTGCGCAGGCTCGCCAAGGGCGATGTGATCGTGGGTTTCGCGGGCGCCACCGCCGATGCCTTCGCCCTTTCCGAACGGCTGGAAGCCAAGATCGAACAGCATCCCGGCAATCTGGCGCGGGCTTGCGTGGAACTGGCGAAGGACTGGCGCACCGACCGTTATCTGCGCCGCCTCGAAGCGATGATGGCAGTGGCCGATTCCAAAACCTCGCTGATCCTTTCCGGCACGGGGGACGTGGTGGAACCCGAGGACAGCCTGATCGGCATCGGCTCCGGCGGACCATATGCGCTTGCTGCGGCGCGCGCACTTCTGCCTCTCGACCTTTCCGCGGAGGAGATTGCGCAGCGCGCGATGAAGATCGCTGCCGACATTTGCGTCTACACCAACCACAACATCGCCATCGAAAGCCTGAAAGCCGAATGAATTTTTTCACTCCGCGCGAAATCGTTTCCGAACTCGACCGTTTCATCGTCGGCCAATCCGAAGCCAAGCGCGCCGTCGCCATTGCGTTGCGCAACCGCTGGCGGAGGCAGCAGCTTGAACCGGGCATGCGGGAGGAAGTTCTGCCGAAGAACATCCTGATGATCGGGCCCACCGGAGTCGGCAAGACCGAAATTTCGCGGCGTTTGGCGAAACTTGCGCAAGCCCCATTCCTGAAAGTGGAAGCCACGAAGTTCACTGAGGTGGGTTATGTGGGCCGCGACGTGGAACAGATCGTGCGCGATCTGTTGGAAGTCGGCATTGCGCAGGTGCGCGAGAAAAAGCGCAAGGATGTGGAGGCGCAGGCCGAAGCGCGCGCCGAAGATCGCGTGATCGATGCACTGGTGGGAGCCAATTCCAGCGCTACGACGCGCGATGCTTTCCGCAAGAAATTGCGGGCAGGCGAGCTGAACGATAAGGAAATCGAAATCGAGACACGCGAAAGCGGCGCGCCGGCGTTTGAAATTCCCGGCATGCCGAACGCGCAGATCAGCATGATCAATCTGTCGGATATGTTCGGTAAGGCGTTGGGCGGGCGTGCCAAAATGCGCCGCATGACAGTGGTCGAAGCGCATGCCCCGCTTGTCGCCGAAGAAGCCGACAAGCTGCTCGACAACGACGCGATGATCCGCGAGGCCATCGAGATCGTGGAGAACGACGGCATCGTTTTTCTCGACGAGATCGACAAGATTTGCGCCCGTTCCGAATTCCGCGGCGGCGGCGATGTGAGCCGCGAGGGCGTGCAGCGCGATCTGTTGCCGCTGATCGAAGGGACCACGGTCGCAACCAAGCACGGGTCGGTGAAGACCGACCATATCCTCTTCATCGCTTCGGGCGCATTTCACACTGCCAAACCTTCCGACCTGCTGCCGGAACTGCAGGGCCGCCTGCCCATCCGGGTGGAACTGAAGGCGCTCACCCGCGACGATTTCCAGCGCATCCTCACCGAGCCGGAGGCAAGCCTCATCAAGCAATATGTGGCGCTGCTGCAGACCGAGGGTGTGACCCTCGATTTTACGGCCGATGGCATCGGCGCCATTGCCGACATCGCCGCCCAAGTGAATGCAACGGTGGAAAATATCGGCGCCCGCAGGCTTCAAACCGTGATGGAGCGCGTGCTCGACGAGATCAGCTTCTCAGCCACCGACCGCACCGGCGAGAAGATCGTCATTGATGCGTCATATGTGAAAAGTCGGGTCGAAGACCTTGCCAAGGATCAGGATTTGTCGCGCTTCATCCTGTAATTTGGGCGCCTGGCGGTTGACCCCGATGGTCGTTCTTGCAAAAAGGCCCCCTTCATAGCCGAAGGAATAGGACTAGATGCCCCGCACAGATTATCTGTTCACCAGCGAAAGCGTGTCCGAAGGCCATCCCGACAAGGTGTGCGACCGGATTTCCGACGAAGTGGTGGATTTGTTTTTCCGCGAAGGGCCCAAACACGGCTTCGATCCCAAAATCATTCGCGTCGCCAGCGAGACGCTTGCCACCACAAATCGCGTGGTGATTGCGGGCGAAACCCGCGGGCCAGAACAGATCACTTCCAACATGGTGATCGACGTGGCGCGCGAAGCGATCCGCGACATCGGTTACGAGCAAGCCGGATTCCATTGGAGCGGCTGCGAAGTGGAAGTGCTGCTGCACGCGCAGTCGCCGCACATTGCACAAGGTGTGGACGCATCTGGAAACAAGGACGAAGGCGCGGGCGACCAGGGCATCATGTTCGGCTATGCCTGCCGCGAAACGCCGGAACTGATGCCGGCGCCAATTCTCTACAGCCACAAGATTCTTCAATTGATGGCCGCTGCACGCAAATCCGGCAAGGAGCCCAAACTCGGACCGGACGCGAAAAGCCAGGTGACGCTGCAATATGTCAACGGCAAGCCGGTGACCGCCACGCAGATCGTGGTCTCCACCCAGCATCTCGACGAGAACATGACGTCGAACGACGTGCGTCACATCATCGAACCGTATGTGCGCGAAGCGATGCCCGGCGGGCTCATCACCGACAAGACGGTGTGGCACGTCAATCCGACCGGCGCGTTCGTCGTGGGCGGACCGGACGGCGATTGCGGACTTACCGGCCGCAAGATCATCGTCGATACGTATGGCGGCGCTGCCCCGCACGGCGGCGGCGCGTTCTCCGGCAAAGACCCGACGAAGGTGGACCGTTCGGCCGCTTATGCCGCGCGCTATCTTGCGAAGAATGTGGTGGCCGCGGGCCTGGCGGAGCGCTGCACGATCCAGATCGCCTATGCCATCGGCGTGAGCGATCCGTTGTCGGTCTATGTCGATCTGCACGGCACCGGCAATGTCGCCGAAGACAAGCTCGAAAAGATTCTGCCGGAACTGATGAGCCTGAAGCCACGCGGCATCCGCGAGCATCTCAGCCTCAACCGCCCGATCTATGCGCGCACGGCAGCTTATGGGCATTTCGGCCGCACGCCCGATTCCGACGGCGGTTTCTCCTGGGAGAAAACCGATCTTGCCGACAAGCTGAAGGCTGCGTTCTAAACGGCCTTCGCGTCAGCTAACCGTGATTGCCCAGACGTGCCGTCAGGTCCAGCCACTGGTGGACGACGATTTTCGGGCCGTCACTGGCCGGCATCTGCAACGTCTCGAGCAGATCGAGGCCAGCGCGACCGTCAGACGTGTGCCAGACCTGCGGTGCGGCTGCGGGAAACCGTGAACCGATCGCAGCATCGGGCGTTCGCGCTGCCGCTGCAGCCGCGACGAAACGGGTTACCGGCACCAGTTGCCCCTGCATCCGGCCGTTTGCAAAGATCGCCAGCGCGCTGTCGAAGGCAGAGCTGCCGTTGCGCAGATCCTGCTCGTAAAACGTGATCGCCAGCATGCGATCGCCGTCCAACGCTATTGTCGGTGCGTAGGAGAATCCGATGCCGTGCGCGGAATCGGATCGTTGCAACGCCACGGGTGCCTGCCAATCGCCGCCGGGTTTCTTCCAGGCGTAGAACGATGTGTCGTGCTCGAATTTGTGGGAATAGACGGTGCCGTGCCAGGTCAGGTGCAATCCACCTTTGGCATCGGCGGCGATGCGCGCCCAATCCGCCAGCATATCGTCGGCCGCTTTGGGTTTGCCCCAACCAGGCGCATGCGCCAGAACATCGGTGGGATTGTGCCAGGCGCCATCCGGGCCGCGGTCGATGGTGCGAAGCTGCCAGTAACCACCCGCCTCTCCGGTTACAGGATTGTTTTTCGTGAGGGGCGCACTGAAAGCAATGTGCACCGTGCCGCGGCCGTCCACTGCGAGCGAGATGGTTTTGACGGTTGCGCCGGCGGGCAATGGCACAGGCTCGCTCTTCCATGTCCGGCCGCCATCCGCTGAAAACGTATAGATGCCATCGGGCGTGACGATATGGAGGCCGCCCTTGCTGTCGAAAGCGATCGCCGGGCCGATGTCGCTGCCTTCGCTGCGCGCACCGGTATCGACCACCGGCTCCAAGACCGTGCCGCCTGTGATGCGTCTGGTGCGTGCTATGCCGCCGGACTGCCAGACCAGTTGCACCGTGTTGCCCGACACGGCCAGCGCCGGATAACCGTTCCAGTCGCTCGGCCCGGGATCGGCGATGTTGACCGGCCCGGTCTCGAAATGCAGGACGCCATTGACGGTGGTGGCACGGCGATAGAAGGGGCCGGTGGGGCCACCGGGTCGACCGCCATCTTCCCAGACCATGTGCAGCCGGCCCGCAGCATCGCGCGCGATGTGCACCGCGCTGTTGCCAGTGGTGGCGTTCTCGTCGCCTGTCACACCGACGGGTGTCATGCCATTGGGCAAGACCATAATATAAGCACTGCGTGTCGCTGCAGGCGTACCGGTTCCGGGCATACCGTCCCAGGCGGTCCACGTTACCTTTGCGGCACCCGGTCCGAGTTTGCGTTTGAGGTCCCAGATGACGGTGCGGTCTGCACTGCGCGCCGCCGCCAAGAGCACGTGCAATGCGGAATCATCTGGCCCGATCGTGTTCGCACCGCGCGGCAGCTCGACCGCCAGCATTTCGGGCAGGGTGATGGCCGATTGCGCGTGCGCTGCCGATGCAAGCAGCGCGATGCCGATGGCTGCGATGAATTTCATGGAGCCCCCAGAGCGGCCATTTAATCACTGCACGTACTTGCCGCAAAGACTGTCGCCGGTGCAGAAGTTACCCGCATGAGCAGGGCACAAATCGCATGACCGCGAAACCAGAACCGCATTCGCAGCGGCTGAGACCCCGCCTCCATGGCCGCCGCAAAGGCCCCAAGCTCTCGCCCCACAAGGAAGAGCTGCGGCGCACACTGCTGCCGAAACTGGCGCTTAAGGTAGTGCCAAATGCAGATCCACAAGGTTACTTCTCACCTCCCCCCTGTGGGGAGGTCGGAGAGCGAAGCGATCCGGGTGGGGGGCCGTTGCTTGCGTTGCGCACCGCCCCCCACCCGAAAAATCCTTTGGATTTTTCGACCTCCCCACAAGGGGGAGGTAAGGTTGAAGACGTCTGGCTTGAAGTTGGTTTTGGTGCCGGCGAACATCTCCTACAGCAAGCCCGAAACAACCCGCGTGTCGGCCTGATCGGTGCCGAGCCTTACGAGGCCGGTGTCGCCAAACTGCTCACGCATATGGCGCACGATCCGCCGCCAAACGTCCGTCTTTACGAAGGCGATGCCCGCGACATCATCGAAGCGTTGCCGGATGCCTCGCTCGGCCGTGTGTTTCTGCTGTTCCCCGATCCGTGGCCCAAGACACGGCATCACAGGCGCCGCTTTGTGCAGATGGATTTGCTCGACCGTCTCGCGCGCGTGATGAACCCGGGTGCGGAATTTCGTTTTGCCAGCGACGACGCGCCATACTTCGAATGGACGCTTGAACGCATCTCGGCGCATCCCGATTTCGAATGGCAGGTGTCATCTTCGGCCGACTGGCTGACGCGACCGGCCGATTGGCCGCAGACCCGCTACGAAGCCAAGGAGCTGCACGGCAAACCCGCCTATCTGCGAGCCATCCGAAAGGCTTAGCGCAGAAAGAGCGGGCCATGCAGCACGCTCTATATGACTTTTATATTTCTCGCGCGCGCTCGCCCACTCGAATTGCTACGCTCTTGTAATGATCTTGAGGCTCTCAAAACCGGAGAGCGACATGCTCGATCTCATATTCCTTGTTGGTGGCACCGCCTTTTTCGTCTTGAGCGCGGGATACGCGCTCATCTGCGGCCGGCTGTAGGAGCGCTCCATGACGCTCGACTATGCGCTTGGTGCCGTCGTCACCGTCTTCATTCTGGCCTACCTCGTCTACGCGCTGGTTCGCCCGGAACGCTTCTGAGGGACATCCATGACACTCAACGGCTGGATACAGATCGCGCTCTATTGCGCGATCGTCATCGCAATCACCAAACCTTTCGGCGGATATCTGACCCGCGTCTTCAATGGCGAACGCACGCTGCTTTCACCTGTGTTCGGCTGGCTCGAACGCGGCATCTATCGCGTTTCGGGCGTCGATCCGAATGAAGAACAGCATTGGCTCACCTATGCCTTTGCGATGCTCGCCTTCAGCATTGCGGGCTTTGTCGTGCTGTATGCAATCCAGCGCCTGCAAGGCGTGCTGCCTTTCAACCCGCAGCATCTTTCCGGTGTCGGCTCCGATCTCGCCTTCAACACATCGGTGAGCTTCGTCTCCAATACCAACTGGCAGTCCTACGTTCCCGAAACGACGATGAGCTACCTCACCCAGATGCTGGGATTGACGGTGCACAATTTCGTTTCCGCCGCGACCGGCATCGCGCTGGCCGTCGCTCTCGTGCGCGGCTTCGCGCGCCGTTCGGCGAAGACGGTCGGCAATTTCTGGGTCGATCTCGTTCGCTGCACGCTCTACATCCTTCTCCCCCTATCCATAGTCGTCGGACTTTTCTTTGTGTGGCAGGGCATGCCGCAGAATTTGCACGCCTATGTCGATGCCACAACACTGGAAGGTGCGAAGCAAACCATTGCACAGGGACCGGTGGCGTCGCAGGAAGTCATCAAGATGCTGGGCACCAATGGCGGCGGCTTCTTCAATGCCAACTCCGCCCATCCCTATGAAAACCCCAACGCGCTGACCAACCTCGTTCAGATGGTGCTGATCTTCTCCATCGGCGCGGCGCTCACCAACATGTTCGGCCGCATGGTGGGCGACGAACGCCAGGGGTGGGCGATCTTCGCCGTGATGGGATTGCTGTTCCTTGCGGGCACCGCCGCGATCTATGCCGCCGAAGCGCCCGGCAACCCGACGTTTGCCGCGGCACATATCGATCAGACCGCAAGTGCACTGCAAGCGGGCGGCAATATGGAAGGCAAGGAGGTTCGCTTCGGCATTGCCAACTCTTCTCTCTTCGCCAACATCACCACCGATGCGTCCTGCGGCGCGGTCAACACCATGCACGACAGCCTGATGCCGCTGGCAGGCCTGATCCCGCTTATCAACATCATGCTGGGCGAAATCATCTTCGGGGGCGTGGGCTCAGGCCTCTACGGGATGCTGCTATTCGCCATCGTCACCGTGTTCATTGCCGGCCTGATGGTCGGGCGCACGCCGGAATATCTGGGCAAGAAAATCGAAGCGACCGAAGTGAAGATGGCGATGCTCGCCATTCTCATCCTGCCGCTTTCTATCCTCGGCTTCACGGCATGGGCCGTCGCCACCAAGGCGGGTCTTGCGGGTCCATTGAATGCCGGGCCGCACGGGTTCAGCGAAATCCTTTACGCCTATACATCGGCCACCGGGAACAACGGCAGCGCGTTTGCCGGCATCACCGCCAATACGCCGTTCTACAATTCGACGCTTGGCGCGGCCATGCTGGTGGGAAGGTTCCTGATGATCGTGCCGATGCTCGCTGCAGCGGGTTCGCTGGCCGCCAAGAAAATCCTGCCGCCGTCGGAAGGTACCTTCCCTACACATGGCGGATTGTTCGTGGGCCTTTTGATCGGGGTGATCCTGATCGTAGGCGGGCTCACCTATTTCCCAGCACTTTCACTTGGTCCCATCGTCGAGCATCTCGCGATGGTCACCGGTCATTCCTATTGAGGTTCGCCATGAACGCCAGCGACATGAAACCGATGGGCATCGAGAAAGTCCGCAAGCGCATGCCCGCCACCACGATGACCGATACGCGCATCGTGCTGCCCGCGCTGTGGAACGCTTTTAAAAAGCTCAATCCGCGCGTGATGGCGCGCAACCCCGTGATGTTCGTGGTGGAAATTGTGGCGACGCTGACCACGATCCTCTTCATCCGCGACCTTGTGACGGGTGCGCAGGGCAATCTGTTTTCTTTCCAGATCAACCTCTGGCTCTGGTTCACCGTGCTGTTCGCGAATTTCGCCGAAGCGATTGCCGAAGGCCGCGGCAAGGCGCAAGCCGAATCATTGCGCAAAACCAAGGTCGATCTCGAAGCGAAACTTCTTTCGAGCCAAGAACTGAAAGTCTGGCGCAAAGTGCCTGCCGCGCAACTCGAACGCGGTGAACTGGTGCTGGTCGAAGCGGGCGATCTGATTCCGTCCGACGGCGATGTCGTGGAAGGCGTGGCGTCGGTCGATGAATCTGCCATCACCGGCGAAAGCGCGCCGGTGATCCGCGAATCGGGCGGCGACCGCTCCGCAGTGACCGGCGGTACGCGCGTACTTTCCGACTGGATCGTGGTGAAAATCACCGCCACCAAGGGCAGCACCTTCCTCGACCGCATGATCGCACTAGTCGAAGGTGCGGAACGTCAGAAGACACCCAACGAAATCGCGCTCAACATTCTTCTCGCCGGCATGACGCTGATCTTTGTCTTCGCCGTGGCCACGATCCCGAACTTCGCGGCCTACGCCGGCGGTCATCTGACCGTTCTGGTGTTGGTCGCTCTTTTTGTAACGCTCATCCCCACCACCATCGGCGCATTGCTTTCCGCCATCGGCATCGCTGGCATGGACCGCCTCGTTCGCTTCAACGTGCTCGCCATGTCGGGGCGCGCCGTGGAAGCCGCGGGCGATGTGGACACGCTGCTGCTCGACAAGACGGGCACCATCACGCTCGGCAACCGCCAGGCGGCAGAATTCCTGCCGGTACCCGGCGTCACCGAGCAGGAACTGGCCGACGCGGCGCAGCTTGCTTCGCTTGCCGACGAAACGCCGGAAGGCCGTTCCATTGTCGTGCTGGCGAAGGAAAAATACGGCATCCGCGACCGCGATATGTCGTCCTTGCAGATGACCTTCATCCCCTTCTCGGCACAGACACGCATTTCCGGCGTCGATGCCGCGAACATGTCGATCCGCAAGGGCGCGGTTGATGCGGTACTCAACTATGTCCGCGTGCAAAAGGGCATTCCCGCTGGCAACGGAGACACAGGTGCCGCAGCGGCAGCCCTTGTCGCCATTGGTGAAAGCACAGCACGCAATATCATCACACTGTCCGAAGGCATCGCGAAATCGGGCGGCACGCCACTGGTCGTCGAACGCAACGGCAAGCTGTTGGGCGTCATTCATCTGAAAGACATTGTGAAAGGCGGTATCCGCGAACGCTTCGCCGCACTTCGCAAAATGGGCATCCGCACGGTGATGATCACCGGCGACAATTCACTGACCGCCGCAGCCATCGCCGCCGAATCCGGCGTCGACGATTTCCTGGCGCAGGCCACGCCCGAAACCAAGCTCAAGCTGATCCGCGAGGAGCAGGCGAAGGGCAAACTCGTCGCCATGTGCGGCGATGGCACCAACGATGCGCCAGCACTTGCTCAAGCCGATGTCGGCGTCGCCATGAACACCGGCACCATGGCCGCGCGCGAAGCAGGCAACATGGTCGACCTTGACAGCGACCCCACCAAGCTCATCGAGGTGGTGGAAATCGGCAAGCAATTGTTGATGACGCGCGGCGCGCTAACCACATTCTCCATCGCCAACGACGTGGCGAAATATTTCGCCATTCTGCCTGCGATGTTCGTGGCGTTCTATCCGCAGCTTCAGATGCTCAACATCATGGGTCTGCATTCGCCCGAAAGCGCGATCCTCTCCGCCATCATCTTCAATGCGCTCATCATCGTTGCGCTGATTCCGCTGGCGCTGACCGGGGTAAAATACCGCCCCATCGGCGCGGCAAGCATTCTGCGCCGCAATCTTCTCATCTATGGCCTTGGCGGCCTTGTCGTTCCGTTCGTCGGCATCAAGCTGATCGATGTGTTCGTCACCGCCATTGGTCTTGCCTAAGGAGGCCCTCATGGTTCGTCAAATCCGCCCTGCCATCATGGTGCTCGTGTTGCTTACGATCATCACGGGCCTTCTCTATCCGCTGGGCATGACCGGCATTTCGCAACTGCTGTTTCCGCATCAGGCGAATGGCAGCCTGGTCGAACAGAACGGCAAGGTGATCGGCTCCGAGCTGATCGGGCAGAATTTCGCGAGCCCGAAATATTTCCACGGACGTCCCTCGGCTGCGGGCAATGGTTATGATGCTGCAAATTCCTCCGGTTCGAACCTTGGCCCGACCTCGAAGAAGCTGATCGACCGTGTGGATGGCGACGCGGCCAAACTCAGTGCCGAAAACCCCAAAGCACCGGTGCCTGTCGATCTCGTCACCAGTTCTGCCAGCGGCCTCGACCCGGACATCACGCCGGCCGCGGCCTATTTCCAGGTGCCCCGCGTGGCCAAGACCCGCGGGCTTTCGGAAAAAGCCGTCCGTGACCTCGTCGCCCGCAGCATCGAGGACCGTCTGGTGGGCGTGATCGGCGAACCGCATGTCAACGTGTTGAAACTGAACATGGCCTTGGACGCCATGCAGCGCGGCTAGTCTTCCGCTAGAATAAGGTATGACAGACGAGGCTGCCCGCCCCTCACCCGATGCGCTGCTTGAGCAAGCGAGCGAAGCAGGCCGTGGCCGTCTGAAGATATTTCTCGGCGCGGCACCCGGCGTCGGCAAGACCTACGAAATGCTGAGCCAGGGCCGCCGTCGCAAGATGGGTGCGAACGATGTGGTCATCGGCGTCGTCGAAACCCACGGCCGCATGGAAACCGATGCCCTGACCAAGGGCTTCGACATCATTCCGAAGAAACGCATTCCCTATAAGGGCCGCGTGCTGGCGGAGATGGACCTCGACGCCATCATTGTGAGGAAACCCAAACTCGTCCTCGTCGATGAACTCGCCCATACCAACGCGCCCGGCAGCCGCCACCCCAAGCGCTATCTCGACGTCGAGGAAATCCTCGAACACGGCATCGACGTTTACACCACGCTTAACGTCCAGCATCTGGAAAGCCTGAACGACGTGGTGGCGCAGATCACGCGGGTGCGGGTGCGCGAGACGGTTCCCGATTCCATTCTCGACCGTGCCGACGACGTGGAGTTGGTGGACCTCACGCCCGAAGACCTGCTGCAACGGCTGAAGGAAGGCAAAGTCTATTTCCCCGAAGCCGCCGAACGCGCGGCCCAGCATTATTTCGTAGCGGGCAATCTCACCGCCTTGCGCGAACTCGCATTGCGCCGCACCGCCCAGCGCGTGGACGCGCAGATGGTCAACTACATGCGAGCGCATGCGATCCAGGGCCCGTGGGAAGCAGGCGAACGCGTGCTCGTGCGCGTGGACGAACGGCCGAGTAACGCTGCTCTGGTGCGTTACACGCGCAGGCTTGCTGACAAGCTGCGTGCCTCATGGGCAGCGGCCTATGTGGAAACCTCAAGGTCCGGCGGTTTGACAGAAGCCGAGCGCAGCCGCGTGGCCGAAGCCTTGCGCATTGCCGAACGTCTCGGCGGTGAAGCGGTGACCATTCCCGCCGCCAACGTGGCCGACGGTATTCTGGATTACGCGCGCGCCAATAATTTCACCCACATCGTCGTCTCGAAATCGCGCCGTCCGCAGATTTCGGAAATCTGGCGACGCTCCACCGCGATCGACATCATCCGCCGCGCAGGCGACATCAGCGTCCACGTCGTCCCCGATCAGGAGGAAGTGGAGACTTTCAAATCGCCTATCGCGCGCCAGCTTTCGCAATTCCATCCTTCGCGCGACTTCCGCACCTATCTCGGCAGCTTCTTTTATGCGGCGGGCGCGCTTGCGGTGAGCCTCGTCCTGCAAAGGCTGCTGGGGATCAGCAACGTCGCACTTGTCTTTCTCACCGGCGTGCTTGCCAGCGCCATCACCTACGGCCTGTGGCCCGCGCTGTTCGCGAGCTTTGTGAGCGTGCTTGCGTTCAATTTCTTCTTCTTGCCGCCCTATTACACGTTGCGTATCGCGGACCCTGAAAACGTCAACGCACTGTTCTTCTTTGCCATCGTCGCCTTCATCGCCAGTAACATGACCGCGCGGGTGCGCGCACAGGCCGTGGTGGCGCGCGATCGAGCCAAGGCGACCGAAGATCTCTATCTTTTCAGCCGCAAACTCGCAGGCGTTTTCACGCTCGACGACCTTTTGTGGGCCGCGGCCTTCCAATTCGCGCAGATGTTGAAGATGCGCGTGGTGATTCTTCTTCCCGAAGGTGGCAGCGTTTCGGTGCGCGCGGGCTACCCGCCAGAAGACATGCTCGATGCCGATGACGTCGCCGCTGCCAAATGGGTGTGGGACCACGGCAAGGAAGCCGGACGCGGCGCGGACACGCTGCCCGGCGGCAAATGGCTGTTCCTGCCCATGCGCACGGGGCGCGGCACCATCGGCGTGGTGGGGCTCGACAATGAAAGGCCGGGCGCGCTTCTTTCGCCCGATCAGCGCCGGCTGTTCGATGCTCTCGCCGATCAGGCAGCACTCGCCATCGAACGCATCAACCTTGCACAGGATATCGATCGCAACCGTTTGAACGCCGAAACCGAGCGGCTGCGGTCCGCGCTTCTGACTTCCATCAGCCACGATCTCCGCACACCGCTCGCCTCCATCCTAGGCGCCGCCAGCAGTTTGAAAACCTATGGCGCCCAGATGGAAAACGCTGCGAAAGAAGAATTGCTCGGTTCCGTTCTCGAAGAGGCCGAACGGCTGAACCGCTTCATCGCAAACCTGCTCGACATGACGCGGCTGGAATCCGGCGCCATCGCGCCCAAGCTCGAACTGATCGATCTGAGCGATGTGGTGGGCAGCGCGTTGCGGCGTGCTTCTAAAGTGCTGTCCGAGCATGAGGTCCAGCTTTCGCTGATGCCCAACCTGCCGATGCTGAAACTCGATCCGGTACTGTTCGAGCAGGCGCTGTTCAATCTTCTCGACAACGCCGCCAAATATTCTCCGCCCGGATCGAAGGTGACAGTCGAAGGCCGGATGATGGGAGACCGCGTGCAGATCTCGATCAGCGACACCGGCGAAGGCATTCGCACCGAAGATATCGAGCGGATATTCGACAAATTCTATCGTGTGCAGGCGTCCGACAACAAACGCGCCGGAACAGGGCTCGGGCTTGCCATCAGCCGCGGGTTTGTCGAATCCATGGGCGGCACGCTTAACGCCGCCAACCGCGCCGAAGGCACAGGCGCCATCTTCACCATCACGCTTCCTATCCCTGAGGCAGGCGAAGCCGGAGAACGCGCCGCATGAATCAGCCCTTGCGTGTGCTCATCATCGACGACGAACCGCCCATCCGCCGTCTGTTGCGCACCAGCTTCTCCGCACAAAATTATTCCGTACTCGAAGCCGAAGACGGTGAAATCGGCCTCGCACTGCTTCAGCGCAATACGGTTGATGTCGTCGTGCTCGATCTTGGCCTTCCAGGCATCGGTGGGTTGGAGGTTCTCGAACGATTGCGCGAGACCGGATCGTCCGTGCCCGTGATTGTGCTATCCAGCCGCGACGACGAAGGCGGAAAGGTTGCGGCCCTCGATCTCGGTGCCGACGACTACGTCACCAAGCCCTTCGGCATGGAGGAGCTGCTCGCCCGCATCCGTGCGGCGGTACGTCACCGGCTGCAACAGGAAGGCGAAAAGCCGTTGTTCAAAAGCGGCGATCTCACCGTCGATCTGGTGCGCCGCATCGTCACCGTGCGCGGGAGCGAAGTGAAGCTCACGCCACGAGAATACGACCTGTTGCGGTTGCTCGTGGCACATGCCGGCAAGGTGCTCACCCACAAATTTATCCTGCGCGAGGTGTGGGGCACAGAGACCGATGTGCAATATTTGCGCATCTACATCCGCACCCTGCGCCAGAAGATCGAGACCAATCCCGAACAGCCGGGCCTGATCCTGACCGAACAGGGCGTCGGTTACCGTCTGAAAGCCCCGGATTAGCGCCCCGCTTGCACTTTTGGGCCCGAAAGCCTATATCGGCGCCATCCCTTACAACAGAAACTGCTGTTGTGTGGCGGTCGCAAGACCGCCGCGGGCCAAGGTGTTTGTTTTGAAGGACGTTTCGCCATTTTAACAGCGATGTCGCAATTGGAGCCTTTGATTGCCCCCGTCGTGGAAGCGGCGGGTTATCAGCTCGTGCGCCTGCGCCTGATGGGCGGCAAAACCAAAACGTTGCAGATCATGGCGGAGCGCACCGACGGCCACATGGACGTGGAAGACTGCGCAGCACTTTCCCGCGCGCTGTCTGATTTCCTCGATCAGGAAGACCCGATCGAAGGCGAATACAATCTGGAGGTTTCCTCCCCCGGCATCGACCGCCCGCTGACGCGGATCAAGGATTTTGCGCGCTGGGCCGGACACGAAGCCAAAATCGAACTGGCAACGCCCGATGCCAACGGCCGCAAGCGGTTTCGCGGCAAACTTCTGGGCCTCGACGGCAAGGATGTTCTGTTCCAGTCCGACGGGCAGCAACTGAAATTCACTTTCGCCAACATTGCGGAAGCGAAACTTGTCCTCACCGACAAGCTCATCGAAGAAGATTTGAAGGCGCGCAAACGCGCGTCATAGGAGAAGACAGATGGTCACCGGAGTAGCCGCAAACAGGCTCGAACTTTTGCAGATCGCCGATGCGGTCGCGCGCGACAAGTCGATCGATAAGCAGGTCGTGTTGCATGCGATGGAAGAAGCGATGCAGCGCGCGGCAAAAGCCCATTACGGCAGCGAGAACGACATCCATGTCGAGATCGATTCGAAGACGGGCGAAACGCATGTCTCGCGCTACCTAAACGTCGTCGAGCAAATCGAAAACGACAAGACCGAGATCAGCCTTGAAGATGCGCGCGCGCGCAATCCGGCGGCGCAAGTGGGCGACATCATTGCCGAGACGCTTCCCCCGCTCGACTTCAACCGTGTCAATGCGCAGAACGCCAAGCAGGTGATCGTGCAGAAGGTGCGCGACGCCGAACGCGAACGCCAATACGAGGAATACAAGGACCGTATCGGCGAAATCGTTCACGGCATCGTCAAACGCGCCGAATTCGGCTCGGTGGTGGTGGACCTGTCCCGCGCCGAAGGCGTGGTCCGCCGCGACGAGATGATCCCGCGCGAATCCTTCCGTGCCGGCGACCGCATCCGCGCCTATATCTATGACGTGCGCCGCGAAGCGCGCGGGCCGCAGATTTTCCTGTCGCGCAGCCATCCGCAATTCATGGTGCGCCTGTTCGCGCAGGAAGTGCCGGAAATCTATGACGGCATCATCGAAATCCGCGCGGTGGCGCGCGACCCGGGCAGCCGCGCCAAGATTGCCGTGATCTCGAAGGATTCGAGCATCGATCCGGTGGGCGCCTGCGTTGGCATGCGCGGCGTGCGCGTGCAGGCGGTGGTGCAGGAGCTTCAGGGCGAACGCATCGACATCATTCCATGGTCGGGCGATCCGGCGACCTTCATCGTGAACGCACTCGCACCTGCCGAAGTCTCCAAGGTGGTGCTGGACGAAGACACGCACCGTGTCGAAGTTGTGGTTCCCGATGAGCAACTGTCGCTTGCCATCGGCCGCCGCGGGCAGAACGTTCGGCTGGCCTCCCAACTCACCGGCTGGCAGATCGACATCCTGACGGAGGCCGAAGAATCCGAACGCCGCCAGAAGGAATTCGCCGAACGCACCAAGCTGTTCATGGATGCACTCGACGTGGACGAGACGGTGGCCCAGCTGCTGGCTTCCGAAGGCTTCTCCGAAATCGAAGACATCGCCTATGTGCCGCTCACCGATCTTTCGAGCATCGAGGGCTTCGACGAGGATACCGCCCAAGAACTGCAAAGCCGCGCCCAGGAGTTCATCGAAGCGCAGAACCGCGAACTGGACGAAAAGCGCCGGGCGCTGGGCGTTTCCGACGATGTGCTGGAAGTCGACGGCGTCACGCCTGCCATGGCGGTGTCGCTCGGCGAGCACGAGATCAAATCGCTGGAAGACCTTGCCGGTTGCGCGACCGACGATCTGCTTGGCTATTACGAGGTCAACAAGGAGAAGGAACGCGTGCGCGTTCCCGGCGCCCTGGAAGGCTTCGAGCTTACGGCCGACGACGCCAACGCCATCATCATGAAGGCGCGCGTGAAGGCCGGCTGGATCGAAGAAGAGCCGGAAGCAGAAGAACCCGCCGAAGAAGAAGCGGCCGAAGGCGAAGACGCCTAATCGTGTCGATTGAAACGCTGTTCGCGACGCGGCTGTACCGCAAGGTGCTGCCGCGCGCGGGTGCGTTCAACGCCGAACTCGCCAAGACCTGTCTCGCGATCGCGCGCGAAGACCGCGCGGGCCGGCGTTGGTCGAAAGAGCACAACTACACCGGCTATACGTCTTACGCCTCGCTGAACGACCTGCCGCTGCGCGCGCCGGTGTTCGCGGAGTTGCAGAAGCATCTCGATGCGCATGCGAAGGCGTTTGCGAAGGCGCTGCAATTCGAGCGCACGCGGCTCACGCTCGATTCGATGTGGATCAATGTGATGGAAAAAGGCGGCGTCCACACCGCCCACATCCATCCCCATTCCGTCATCAGCGGAACCTATTATGTGGTGATCCCCGAAGGCGCATCGGCAATCAAATTCGAAGACCCGCGGCTTGCCATGATGATGGCCGCGCCCACAAAGAAGCCCAACGCCGCGCGCGACAACCGGCCCTTCGTGACGGTCGAACCCACACCCGGCACCATTCTTCTCTGGGAAAGCTGGCTGCGCCACGAGGTCGTGCAGAACCGGGCGCTGGGCCAGCGCGTCAGCGTGAGCTTCAACTACGCTTGATCTGCGTCAGTGACGCCCCCACCCTTCTGGGCTAGGGTCATCGTATGGACGATGACGACCTTCCGCCCCAACCGCGCGAATCCGATGGCCCAAGCTTTGGCGGAGCGATGGGTGCGACGCTCGGCAGATTGCTATGGATATTCCTGCCGATGGCGGCGGTGCTGGCGATTGCCCTGATCTTCGTCAAGGCGATGCATTAGCTCACGTCTTCTTCGCGCATTGCGACGTGAACTGCTGATAGGTTTGCCCACCCGTCTTGTTGTCGGTCTTCATCTTCTGCCATTGTGCGGCACACGCCTTCATGCGTGCTTGCGGCGTCATCGCCGATTTTCCCGACATGCAGCTGGAAGAGAATTTCTGATAGGTGGTGGCCTTCTTCTGATCCGCCGACATGGCGCTCCATTGCGCGGCGCAGGCTTTCATCTTGTCCGATCCGGCATTGGCTGCGTGTGCGGGGCCGATCAAAAGGGCTGCCATCGCAGCCGACAAAATCAATATGCGCATGAGAATGGCTCCCTTAAGAACATTCATTGCGCGAACTCTGCGCCGGAATTTCAAAGCTTTCTATCGACTGGCGCGCGGATAAAGAATTTGTAATCGCACGCAGCAATCTTGCGCATCCGTTCAGCCGAAGTCTGACAGCGCCCGGGTGAAATGCGCCCAATCCTCGATCACGCGTTCGACCTTTGCCGCTTCGAGCCGCGCGCGCGAATGATGATCCATATGACCGCCGCCCATGAAGCCCCACACGCGCATGCCGGCAGCGTGTGCCGCTGTCACGCCGTTCACGCTGTCTTCCAGAACGAGACAATCGCACGGCGAAACCTTGAGCGCATCCGCTGCATGAAGAAACAGATCGGGCGCGGGCTTGGCGTGGACGACATGCTCCGCCGAATAGACATGCGGCGCGAAATGCTCCCACAACCCGGTCTTCTTCAACTTCTTTTCGAGTGCCGCCTCGCGCGACGAACTCGCCACCGCCTTCAACCCGCGGACGCCTTGCACGGCGGCAAGCGCACCGGGCACTTCGGCCAAGCGCGTTTCCATCGCCTGCCGGTATTGCGCATCCATCGGCCCGTCGATCTCGGCCAATATCGAGCGCCCCAATCGCTCCCGCCCATCCGCATCGAGGGCTGCGCGAAACGCCACATCGCTCATCCCCATGAAGCGGGCCTTGAATTCATGCGGATCGTAGTGAAGCCCGATGGACGACAGCACACGCGCCTCGACCTCATGGGCAATCACCTCGCTATCCACGAGCACACCGTCGCAATCGAAGATGATGGCGGAGAATGAGGTCATGGCCCTCGCTTATCTGGCGAGCGGCAGACTTGAAAGACACCAATTCTTTCGGAGTATGACGGGGGCTGACGGCCATACTTTTATATGGCAATATAGCCACATGAAGCAGCCGGACTTCGAATGGGACGAAGCCAAAGACCGCGCAAATCGCGCCAAGCACGGCGTGGGATTTGAAGGCGCTCAGAAGGCATTCTTCGACCCCGGCCGTATCATCGCGGAAGACTTGAGCCACAGCAGTAGCGAACAAAGATTTTTCTGCTTTGGCGATGTCGAAGGTGGAGTGATGACGGTACGGTTCACATGGCGGGCAGGCCGCATTCGAATCTTCGGCGCGGGCTATTGGCGGAAAGGCAAGAAAATCTATGAGCAGAAGAACGGTTAAGTACACGGAAGGCGAAATCGGCAAGATAAGGGTGGTGAAGGACTTTCTGCCGTCGCCCGACAAGCTGGTGGCACGGGAAGCAAATGTTAAGGTTACACTCTCGCTCAGCCAGCGCAGCGTCGATTTCTTCAAGCGTGAAGCCGGTAAACGCCACGTGCCCTACCAGCGCATGATACGTGCGTTGGTAGATGCATATGCGGAGCGCGAGAACAAAAGCGCTTAGTTATCCAAGAAGCTCCGAAGCTTCCGGCTCCGGCTCGGATGCTTCAGCTTACGCAGCGCCTTCGCCTCGATTTGGCGGATGCGTTCGCGGGTCACGCTGAACTGCTGGCCGACTTCTTCAAGAGTGTGGTCGGTGTTCATGCCGATGCCGAAGCGCATGCGCAGCACGCGTTCTTCGCGCGGCGTCAACGTCGCCAGCACGCGGGTCGTGGTTTCGCGCAAATTGGCCTGGATGGCGGCGTCGATGGGCAGGACCGCGTTCTTGTCTTCGATGAAATCGCCTAGGTGTGAATCTTCCTCGTCGCCGATGGGCGTTTCGAGGGAGATCGGTTCTTTGGCGATCTTGAGGACTTTGCGCACCTTCTCAAGCGGCATTGCCAGACGTTCAGCCAGTTCTTCCGGCGTCGGCTCGCGGCCGATTTCATGCAGCATCTGGCGGGAGGTGCGCACCAGCTTGTTGATCGTTTCGATCATGTGCACCGGGATGCGGATGGTGCGGGCCTGATCGGCGATGGAACGCGTGATGGCCTGGCGAATCCACCACGTGGCGTAGGTGCTGAACTTGTAGCCGCGGCGGTATTCGAACTTATCGACCGCCTTCATCAGGCCGATATTGCCTTCCTGAATGAGATCCAGGAATTGCAGGCCGCGATTGGTGTATTTCTTGGCGATGGAGATCACGAGACGCAAATTCGCCTCGATCATTTCCTTCTTCGCCTGGCCCGATTCGCGCTCGCCTTTTTGCACCGTGTGCACGACGCGGCGGAAATCGACGATCGACTGGCGCATTTCCTGCGCCAGCGTTTGAATTTCTTCGCGCAGGTTGTGGAGCTTGTCGCGTTCGTCCTGCACGAAATCTTTCCAGCCGGGACGCGACAGGCGGCCTACGCGGCGGGCCCAGTTGGGATCGAGTTCGTTGCCGAAATGCTCTTTCAGAAAGTCCGCGCGTTCCACGCCATGGGCTTCGGCCAGACGCAGCAGGCGGCCTTCAAGGCTGACCAGACGGCGGTTGATGCCGTACATCTGATCGACCAGCGATTCGATGCGGTTGTTGTTGAGCTTGAGGCCTTTGACGAGATCGACGGTCTCGCTGCGCAGCTTCTTGAAGCGGCGTTCCTGGCTCGTCGAAAGCTCGTCGGCACCCAACGCAGCTTCGACGCTCGCGTCCTGCAGCTTGCCCAGCTTCTTGTAGAGATTGGCGATGTTGTCGAGCGTTTCGAGAACCTGCGGTTTCAGCGCAGCTTCCATCGCCGACAAAGGCAGATTGCCTTCGTCGTCAAAGCCATCGTCTTCGTTCGCGGCATCGGCGGCAGCGGCCGCTTCGCCCGGATCGACAGGTTCGCCATCGGCAGCCGGCGGCGGCGCGGGGCGCGGGGTGGGCTTGGGCAAAGGCTCGGGTTTCTTGGGCGCGATCAGCGCAGCCATCTGCGCATCGTGGCCATTCGCATTCACCGTGCCGTCGACAGGAACGGCGGGTGTTGCGGGCTGGCCGTCGGGGCCTGCGCCATACATCGCCTCGAGGTCGATGATGTCGCGAAGTAGAACCTTACCTTCGTTCAACTCATCGCGCCAAACAGTGAGCGCTTCGAACGTCAGCGGACTTTCGCACAAGGCACCGATCATCAATTCGCGGCCGGCCTCAATGCGCTTGGCGATGGCGATTTCGCCTTCGCGGCTGAGCAATTCCACCGAACCCATTTCGCGCAAATACATGCGCACGGGATCGTCGGTGCGGTCGTAGGTTTCTTCGCCATCCTTCTGGGTGACGGCAACCTGCTTGCCTTCGGCGACGGCGGGAAGACCGCCTTCGGCCTGTTCTTCCTGCTCTTCGCTTTCGATGACGTTGATGCCCATCTCGTTGAGCATCGACATCGTGTCTTCGATCTGTTCCGACGACACCTTGTCGGACGGCAGAACCTTGTTCAGTTCGTCATAGGTGACGTAGCCGCGCTGTTTGGCACGGGTGATCATCTTGCGAACGCCCACATCCGACATATCCAGAAGCGGGGAATCGGCATCCGGTGCGGGGGGCTGGGCTTCCGTCGTGCCCGGTTTCAGACCGGGCTTGGGCGGGGTGGCTTTGACGAGCTGCTTGGCAAGAACTTGAGGTTGAATCGGCTTCTTCTCCGGCTGGGGGGCGGGGGCGGCCTTGCTGGCCTTGGGGTCGGGTTTTTTGGCGGGGGCGGGCGCGGGCTTGGCCGCGGCCTTCACCGGTTTGGTCTCGTGCTTGGCGTCGTGCTTTTTGGGTTCCGGCTTCTTGGGCGCGGGTTTGTGCGCGGGCTTGGCCGCGGCCTTTTTGGCCGCAGGCTTGGCGGCGGGCTTGGCCGCTGCCTTTACCGGTTTCTTCTTGGAAGCTGTCTTCGTCACCACTTTTGGGTCGATCCGTTCTCAATGGGCCTGGGCGCGAGGGTGGCCCCGCGTCAGGGCAAGTCTCCTATACTATGTGTGTAGAACGCAGATCACTCGCCCTGGGCGGCACGGCGTTCCAGGAGCACCTGGACCTCGCGCCAACTTTCCTCGCTTGCCTCGTTGCGGAAACGCTCAACCGCACGGGCCCGTTCGGGGTCCAGTTCCGCAATCTCCCGCAACTGGGTTGCGGCGCGGAGCCAGCGGGCCTCAATGTCTTCGGCATCGGCGAGTCCCCTGTCGGCGTCGTCCTTCGCAGTGGCGGAGGCAATTTCGCCGGAGGCGCGCCGGGCCAGTTGCTCGGCAAGCTCGGACTGTCCTACGCGCACGAGATGGTTCTCCAGCGCCCTGGTTTCAAGCCTGCCGCCGGAGGCGGCGAGGTTTAAAAGTTCGTGCCGGAACCTGTCAAGCGAACGATCCGCGAATGGGAGAGCGGCGAGAATTTCCCCATGCAGGGCCGCCAGATCTGGCTTTTCCCAAAGCATCTGGGCCAGTTCGAGTTCCTTCATCCGCCGGGCCCCGCCCTTGCCCGCTTTGGCGATCAGGCTGTTCTTGACGGCTGAGGAGACCACCGGGCCGGTTCCCAACGCCCCCGGCTTGGGCGGGAAGGCGCGGGCCCCCTTGCGGCCCTCGAAACGGCCGCGTTCGGGCGCAGGTGTAAACTTGCGGCGCTTGAAGGCCTCGAACACGCGGGAATCGAAATCGCGCTTGTAGTAATCGGCGATTTTGCCGTCGCCGATGGCGGTCACGATTTCGGCGAGTGCGCGTTCCAATCCGGCGCGGCGTTCGGGCGTCGAGAAATCCTTTCCTTCGGTCTCGGCACGCCACAGCACCTGCGCCAGCGGTTCGGCGGCATCTAGAATCTTGCGCATGCCCGAAGGGCCCGACGCGCGAATGAGACTGTCGGGATCTTCGCCCGACGGCAGAAACGCAAAGCGCAGCGAGTAACCTGCTTTGAGATGCGGCAACGCCAGACGTGCCGCACGATGGGCCGCGCGCAATCCCGCTTCGTCGCCATCGAACGCCATGGTCGGTTCGGCAGCGACGCGCCAGAGCAGATGCAATTGATCTTCGGTGAGGGCTGTGCCGAGCGGGGCGACAGCGGCTTCGAAGCCCGCGCGCACCAGCGCGATCACATCCATATAGCCTTCGGCGACGACGATGTTCTGATCCTTGATCGCCGCGGGCCGCGCACGCGCGAAATTGTAGAGCATATGCCCCTTGGAAAAGAGGCTTGTTTCGCCGGTGTTGACGTATTTGGGCTTGGCATCGGGCGATAATCCTCGCCCGCCGAACGCCACCACGCGACCGCGCGGATCGGTGATCGGAAACATGATGCGGTCGTAGAAGAAATCGCGCGTGCCGCGTTCTTCATCGGCCGGACGCACCAATCCGGCGGCGATCATATCGTCGAGCGGCACGTTCTTACCGGTGAGAAAATCCTTCAGCGCGTTGCCGTTCGGCGCATAACCCAGACGGAATTGTTTGGCCGCCTCGCCGTTCAAGCCGCGTGAAACGAGATAATCGCGCGCATTGCCGGCGTTTGGCGCGCGCAACTGATCTTCAAAGAAGCCGCACGCCGCTTCGATGATGTCGTAGAGCGATTTCTTCTGCTGCTCGCGGTCTTCGTCTTCCTGTGTCCATTTGGGAAGTTCGACACCGGCTTCGCCCGCCAGCCGTTCGACGGATTCCGGAAAGCTCAGCCCTTCGGTTTCCATCAGCCATTTGAAGGCATCGCCGCCCTTGCCGCAGCCGAAGCATTTGTAGGTGCGCCGCTCGTTTTCCACCTTGAACGACGGCGACTTCTCCTTGTGGAACGGGCAGCACCCCCACATGACGCGGCCCTTGCGGACAAGCTTTACCCGCCGCCCCACAAGCTGGACGATATCCGTCCGCCTTAGGATTTCGTCGAGAAGACCCTGGCCGTAGCGCATGGAGCGATCCTACGCCTTCGAACGCCCCAAATGGGGGCTTTTCGCCGCGATTCCTGTGAATCGTCTATTGGCCGGACAACAGCCCCTTCACCAGCCCGCTTGCCTTGGCGAAGTCCATCTGGCCGGCGTAGCGCTCTTTCAGGGCGGCCATCACCTTGCCCATGTCCTTCATGGAGGAGGCACCCACTTCTGCGATCACTTTCTGGGCGGCGGCCTTGGCTTCGGCCTCTTCCATCTGCTTGGGCATGAATTCGCGGATGATGGCGATTTCCTCGCGCTCGTTGGCGGCGAGTTCCGGGCGGTTGCCCTTGTCGTAGGTTTCTGCCGATTCCTCGCGCTGTTTGATCATCTTGGCGAGCAGGGTGAGGATTTCGTCGTCGCCCAGAAGCTCGCGGCTTTCCTCGGTGCGGTTGGCAATATCGCGGTCTTTCAGCGCCGCCAGTATCAGCCTGAGTGTGCCCAAGCGCTTCTTGTCGGCCGCTTTCATGGCCGTTTTCATCTCTTCGGTGAACTTTTCGCGCAGGCCCATGATCCGCCTCTTTTGCTATAAGGGCGGCGAATTTAGGCGAGGTGCCCCGACTTTCCAAACGTTCCACAAGCATAGGAAATCTGCCGCACAAACGCGGGTTGACCCCTGCCGGTCACATTCCTATTTTCCGGCAAATTCGAGGCCCCCATGACCGACGCACCCGCCCCCACCGCCGCAAAGCCGGCGGCGACGTTTTCGCGCGCCAAACCCACCGCTCTGCTGGTGCTGGCCGATGGAACCGTGTTCGAGGGCCAGGGCTTCGGCGCCGAGACGGCGAGCGTGGGCGAGGTCTGCTTCAATACCGCGATGACGGGCTATGAGGAGATCCTCACCGATCCGTCTTACGCGGGCCAGATCGTGGCCTTCACCTTTCCGCATATCGGCATCGTGGGCACCAACGCCGAAGACATCGAATCGCTGACGCCGGCCGTGCGTGGCGTGATCGTGCGCGCCGATGCCGAACATCCTTCCAACTATCGCGCGATTGCCGCACTCGACCGCTGGCTGAAATCGCACAACATCGCGGCCATCGCCGGTATCGACACGCGCAGGCTGACGAGCGTGATCCGCGAGAAGGGCATGCCGCACGGCGTGGTCGCCCATTCGCCGAGCGGCAAGTTCGATGTCGATGCGCTGGTCAAACAGGCCAAAGGGTTTCCCGGCCTCGTTGGGCTCGATCTCGCCAAGGATGTGACTTCGCGCCAGAGCTACAAATGGAACGAACTGCCTTGGGCCTGGAACAAGGGCTACGAACAGGAAGCCGCCCCTTCTTGGCGTTGCGTGGTTCTCGACTATGGCGTGAAACGCAACATCCTGCGGCTGCTCGCAGGCCAAGGTGCGGACATCACGGTTGTTCCTGCCAGCACATCGCTTGAGGACGTGTTGCGTCACCAGCCGCATGGCGTGCTGTTGTCGAACGGCCCCGGCGATCCGGCGGCGACGGGCGAATATGCCATTCCCGTGATCAAGGGGCTTGTCGAATCCGACGTGCCGGTATTCGGCATCTGCCTCGGCCATCAGATGCTTGGCCTCGCGCTCGGCGGGCAGACCAAGAAGATGGGCCAGGGCCATCACGGCGCGAACCATCCGGTGAAGGATCTCGAAACCGGCAAGGTGGAGATCGTGTCGATGAACCACGGCTTCACCGTGGACCGCGACACCTTCCCCAAAGGCGTGAAAGAAACCCACGTCTCGCTGTTCGACGGCACCAATTGTGGATTGCGCCTGGACGGCAAGCCCGTCTTTAGCGTGCAATACCACCCCGAAGCGTCGCCCGGCCCAATGGACAGCCACTACCTGTTCGACCGCTTCACGAAGGCAGCAAAGACTTACGCGGGCTAACGTCGAAGTTCGATCACGTCGAACGTCGATTCCTGCGCGGGATACGGAAATTCGATCCGCGCCACGTTCGGGCCGATGGATGAAAGCAGACCAACCGCATCGCTTGGCGTTGTTTCCGCGCCCAACGACGCGCGGCCGCTGGAATATAACGCCTGTTTGTCTTTCGACCAATTCGTGCCGCCGAGGAAAACAAATCCGCCGCTCTCATGGGGATAGAGCGAGCCGCCGAAATGCTGCGTGCCGGTTTGCTTTTCGAAATAGGGGTGGCCGTGTTCTTCGCCGATGCGGCAGGTGAACCAGGAATAGACCACCACCGGCGCCATGCCGCCGAGCTTGATCGTGCGGCAGCGCCAGGTGCCTTTCAGCGACGCAATCGGAACGGCGCGCGAATTGCGGTTGAGCACGGCGCGCGCAGCGGTGAGATCTTTTTCGGGGGCGGTTTGGGCTTCCTGCATTGCCTTGGCGCGGGCTTCGGCCAAATGCGAAAGGCGATCTTGATCGTAAGGCGAGGCGCGGTCTTGCCAGGCGGCAAGCGCAGGGGCGGCGCAAATGATCAGCGCCGCAACAAGCTCAGGAAGCAGTCTCCCGCCCATTTCCTTCTCCCTCGCCCGGTTCGGAACCGTTCTCGGGCGCGACCCAGCCTTTCAAATCGGCCGTCGGCGGCATGCCGACGACATTGAAGCCGGCATCGACAAAGTGAATCTCGCCTGTGACGCCCGCCGATAGATCGCTAAGCAAATAGAGTGCCGAGCCGCCCACATGGTCGAGCTCGATGTTTTTCTTGAGCGGCGCATGCGCCTTGTTCCATTTGAACACCATGCGCGCGTCGCCCACCGCGGCGCCTGCAAGGGTGCGCATGGGGCCCGCCGAAATCGCATTAACCCTGATGCCGTCGCGACCCAGATCGGACGCGAGATAGCGCACGCTCGCTTCGAGCGCCGCCTTCGCCACACCCATCACATTGTAGTTCGGCGTCACGCGTGTGGCACCGATGTAAGAGAGCGTGATCATCGCGCCGCTATTGTTCATCAGGCGCGCGGCACGTTGGGCGACTGCGGTGAAGGAATAGCAGGAAATGCTTAAGGTACGGGCGAAATTGGCACGCGTGGTGTCTACGTAGCGGCCTTTCAACTCGTTGCGATCCGAATGCGCAATCGCATGCACGAGGAAATCGAGCTTGCCCCATTCTTTCTTGATCGTGTCGAACACCGTGTCGAGATCGTTGTCGTTTTCGACGTCGCCGGGCATCACCAGCTTGGCGCCGATGGAAGCCGCAAGCGGCTTCAGACGTTTGGCCTGTGCGTCGCCCTGATAGGTGAAGGCAAGTTCCGCGCCGTTGGCGGCAAGTGTGCGGGCAATGCCCCAGGCAATCGAGTGATCGTTGGCGACCCCCATCACGAGGCCGCGTTTGCCGCGCATCAATCCTGTGGCTTCTGCCATTCTATCCCTCGCTTTTGTGCCGTTCTGGTACAGCGATGTGTGCCGATTCTCTACGCGTCGGGTTTCTGGAACACGAGGCTGGCGTTGGTGCCGCCAAAGCCGAAACTGTTGGAAACGGCGGTACGAATATTTGCGTTATCGATGCGTTTGCGCACGATATTGGCGGACGCCACTTCCGGATCGATCTCTTCGATATTCGCGCTTTCGCAGATGAAGCCATTCTGCATCATCAACAGCGTGTAGATCGCCTCGTGCACGCCGGCAGCACCCTGGCTGTGACCGGTGAGCGATTTGGTGGCGCTGATCGGCGGCATCTTTTCGCCGAAGACTTCGCGGATCGCATTGATTTCGGGAATGTCGCCCACCGGCGTCGAGGTGGCGTGCGGATTGATGTAATCGATGGGGGCTTTCACTTTTTCGATCGCCATGCGCATGCAACGCACAGCACCTTCGCCCGACGGCGCCACCATGTCCGCGCCATCTGCCGTCGCGCCGTAGCCGACCAGCTCTGCGTAAATTTTCGCACCGCGCGCTTTGGCGTGTTCGAGTTCTTCGAGAACCAGTATCCCGCCGCCGCCAGAGATCACAAAGCCGTCGCGGTTTTTGTCGTAGGCGCGCGAAGCTTTTTCCGGCGTCGCATTGTATTTGGACGACATCGCGCCCATCGCATCGAACAATTCGGACAACGTCCAATCGAGTTCTTCGCCGCCGCCGGCGAACATGATGTCCTGTTTGCCCCACTGGATCATCTCGGCGGCGTTGCCGATACAGTTGGCGCTCGTCGAGCACGCGCTCGAAATAGAATAGTTCACGCCCTTGGTCTTGAACCAGGTCGAAAGATTGGCCGAGCAGGTAGACGACATCGCCTTGGGCACCGCGAACGGCCCGATGCGTTTCACACCTTTCGCCGGATCGCGCGCAGCATCTGCAGCTGCAACGATTGCCTTCGTGGAAGGACCGCCGGAGCCAACGATCAGTCCGGTGCGCTCGTTTGAAACATCGCTTTGTTCGAGGCTCGCATCGGCAATCGCCTGGTTCATCGCGATCCAGCAATAGGCCGCACCATCGCCCATGAAGCGGCGCGCGCGGCGATCAACCGTGGCATCGAGATCGATCTTCAGACTGCCTTCGACCTGGCTGCGAAATCCCATCTGCTGATAGGTCGTAGCCGCAGTGATGCCCGATTTCGCTTCGCGCAACGACGCCACGACTTCCTGCGTGTTGTTGCCGATGGACGAGACAATGCCCATGCCGGTGACGACAACGCGTCTCATGGGACTTCCTCCGTAATCAAAGAAACTTAAGCGGTTGCCGCCACGAGCGCGGGCTTGGCCGCATCGCTGAACAGGCCGACCTTCATGTCCTTCACTTCGAACGCGACCTTGCCATCGACTTTCACTATGCCGTCGGCGATGCCCAGCACGAGCTTGCGCATCATCACGCGCTTGAGTTCGACGTAATAGGTGACCTTCTTGGCGGTGGGCAGAACCATGTCGGAGAACTTCACTTCACCGACGCCGAGTGCGCGGCCGCGGCCAAGCCCGCCCATCCAGCCCAGGAAAAAGCCAACCATCTGCCAGAGGGCATCGAGGCCCAGGCAGCCCGGCATAACGGGGTCGTTCATGAAATGGCATTTGAAGAACCAGAGGTCCGGCTTGATATCGAGTTCGGCTTCGATCTCGCCCTTGCCGTTGGCGCCGCCATTTTCGGTGATGCGGGTGATCCGGTCGAACATCAGCATGGGTGGCAGCGGCAGTTGGGGATTGCCGGGACCGAAAAGTTCCCCACGGGCACAGGCCAGAAGGCCCTGGAGGTCAAAACTTGAACTTCTTGGCTGCATATTCCTGTCCCGAACCGGCCATTACCAAGGGGCTGGTAATCGGGCCGCTTTCCTGTTATTTAGAAGCATTCTAACGAAGCACCGTCAGGTGCACCTTAGCAGGCTTGGCGATAAAGTGTCAGCCGCGAATGGTTTCAGAAAGGCATATGGTTCAGAGCGATGCGTGGTTCCCGCTCCCCACTCAGACAGCCCGGCGATGCGAAGTTGGCGGCCGAGCGCCTGCGCGCGGCGGGCTTGCGCCCTACCAAACAGCGGGTGGCGCTCGCCAATCTCCTTTTCGGAGAGGAAGACCGGCATCTGACCGCCGAAACCCTGCATGATGAAGCCCACAAGGCGGGCGTGCGCGTTTCTCTCGCCACCATCTACAACACGCTGCATCAGTTCACCGAAGCGCAGCTTCTGAAGCAGGTCACCGTCGAAGCCGGCCGCTCCTACTTCGACACAAACATCCATGAGCATCAGCATTTCTACGTCGAAAACGAAGGTACGTTGATCGATATTCCCGGCGCTTCCATCGAAATTGCAGGCGTCCCCGCTGCCCCCAAGGGCATGTCCATCGACCGGGTGGATGTCGTCGTCCGCCTGAAACGGAACTGACCGGAAACTTTCTTCTTTAGAACAATTCTAAACTATTGACAGCACCCGGCCAAAGGCGCAGTCTTCGCCTCACGCGATCTTCGCGGACGCCCGCTACTGCACCTGGCAGTGGCGAATGCGTCTTAGAAATATTCTGAAAGCCTGAGGAGGCCCCATGTCAGAGAGCAAATGTCCGGTCGGACACGGTTCCGCCAAGCCTGCAGCGAGGGCCAACAGGGATTGGTGGCCCAACCAGCTCAACCTCGACGTCCTTCACAGAAATTCGCCACTCTCCAACCCGATGGGCGAGGCGTTCAACTACGCCAAGGAATTCAAAAAGCTCGATCTCGCAGCGGTGAAGAAAGATCTCGGCGCGTTGATGACCGACAGCCAGGATTGGTGGCCCGCCGATTTCGGCCATTACGGCGGCCTCTTCATTCGTCTGGCATGGCACAGCGCCGGCACCTATCGCATCGCCGACGGGCGCGGTGGCGCAGGCGGCGGACAGCAACGTTTCGCGCCGCTGAACTCATGGCCTGACAACGCGAACCTCGACAAGGCACGCCGCCTGTTGTGGCCGATCAAACAGAAATACGGCAACAAGATCTCATGGGCCGATCTCTTCGTGCTCGTCGGCAATGTCGCGCTCGAAACGATGGGGTTCAAAACCTTCGGCTTCGCGGGCGGACGCGCCGATCAATGGGAGCCTGAAGAACTCTATTGGGGTCCTGAAGGAACGTGGCTCGGCGACGAACGCTATAGCGGCGAACGCGAGTTGGACAATCCGCTCGCAGCCGTGCAGATGGGCCTCATCTACGTGAACCCCGAAGGCCCCAACGGCAAACCCGATCCTGTCGCCGCCGCAAAAGACATTCGCGAAACCTTCTACCGCATGGCGATGAACGACGAGGAAACCGTGGCGCTTATCGCGGGCGGCCACAGCTTTGGCAAGACGCACGGCGCAGGCGATCCGTCTTTCATCGGCCCCGAACCGGAAGGCGCGCAGATCGAAGATCAGGGTCTCGGCTGGAGAAGCAAATTCGGCAAGGGCCACGGCGCGGATGCCATCACCGGCGGCCCCGAAGTCACCTGGACGCAAACGCCAACCAAGTGGAACAACCACTTCTTCGACAACCTGTTCAAATACGAATGGGAATTGGAGAAGAGCCCGGCTGGCGCACAGCAATGGCGTGCTAAAAATGCGCCCGCCGATATTCCCGACGCGCACGACAAATCGAAGAAGCATGTACCGACCATGCTGACCACCGATTTGGCGCTGCGGATGGACCCGGCTTACGAAAAGATCTCGCGCCGGTTCTACGAACATCCCGATCAATTTGCAGAAGCCTTTGCGCGTGCGTGGTTCAAGCTCACCCATCGCGACATGGGCCCGAAAGTGCGTTATCTCGGCCCCGAAGTGCCGTCGGAAGATCTGATCTGGCAGGACCCGATTCCGAAAGTCGATCACAAGCTGATCGATGACAAGGACATCGCAGATCTGAAAGCGAAGATCCTCGCCTCCGGCCTCTCTGTTTCCGAACTTGTCGGTACGGCGTGGGCGTCCGCCTCGACCTTCCGCGGTTCGGACAAACGCGGCGGCGCCAATGGCGCACGCATTCGCCTCGCGCCCCAGAAGGATTGGGAAGTGAACCAGCCTGCGCAATTGGCGAAGGTGCTGAAGGCGCTTGAAGCAATCCAGAAAGCGTTCAACAGCAGCGGCAAGAAAGTCTCTCTTGCCGACCTCATCGTGTTGGGTGGTGCGGCGGCCATCGAGAAAGCGGCGAAGGACGGCGGAAATCCCGTCACCGTTGCGTTCACGCCGGGCCGCATGGACGCGACGCAAGAACAGACCGATGCGGAATCCTTTGCACCACTCGAACCGCGTTCGGATGCTTTCCGCAACTATCATCGCAACGGGTATTTGATGCAGCCGGAAGAAGCGATGGTCGACAAGGCGCAATTGCTGCGACTGACGGCACCCGAGATGACCGTGCTGATCGGCGGATTGCGCGTGTTGGGTGCGAATGCGGGCAAGTCGTCGCACGGCGTCTTCACCAGCCGGCCGGAAACGCTGAACAACGACTTCTTCGTCAACCTGCTCGACATGGGCACGGAGTGGAAGAAGACGGGCGACAACACTTATGAAGGCCACGACCGCAAGACGGGCGCAAGGAAGTGGACCGCCACCCGCGTCGATCTGATCTTCGGGTCCAATTCGCAACTGCGAGCATTCGCCGAAGTCTACGGACAGAGCGATGCCAGGGAGAAGTTTGCGAAGGACTTCGTGGCGGCGTGGAACAAGGTCATGAATGCCGACCGGTTCGACCTCGCCCATTCCTGACCGAAAAACTCAGTTGCCCGCGAGCCTTGCAATCTCGCGGGCAACTTCCTCGAAAGGCAAAAAAGATTCATTTTAGAGCTATTCTAAACTATTGACGGGAACCCGCCCGATGCGCGAAGCTATGCCTCGCGTGCGCAACCTGTCGCTCGCATCGCTGAATTCCAAGCAAAGAGAGAAAACATGGCCAGCCTGAAGAACTCCAAGACGCACGACAATCTCAAAGCCGCGTTTGCCGGCGAAAGCCAGGCGAACCGCCGCTATCTCTACTTCGCACAAAAGGCCGACGTCGAAGGCTACAACGATGTCGCCGCCGTGTTCCGCTCCACCGCGGAAGGCGAAACCGGCCACGCCCACGGCCACCTCGAATATATGGAATCGGTCGGCGACCCCGCCACCGATCAGCCCATCGGCCCGACGGACAAGAACCTTCTGTCGGCCATCGCGGGAGAAACCCACGAATACACCGACATGTATCCGGGCATGGCGCGCACGGCGCGCGACGAAGGCTTCGACGAGATCGCCGATTGGTTCGAGACTCTCGCCAAAGCCGAAAAGAGCCATGCCGGACGGTTCCAAAAGGCGTTCGACACGCTCGGCAAGTAACCAATGTGAGTAGGGAGTAGTGAGTAGCGGATTTGCCGCTGCTCACGCTCTGCTCCCTACGCCCCACTCACTACTCACTATTCACCACTCACCCATTTCCATGAGCAAAGAAGGCAGTCTCGAAGCGCCCACACGCGAGCCTATCGCCTGGCGCGATCCGGATTTTTATGACGAAGCGAAGCTCGACGCCGAGATGCGCCGTGTCTTCGACATCTGTCATGGCTGCCGTCGCTGCTTCAATCTCTGCGATTCCTTCCCGCGCCTGTTCGATCTGGTCGATTCCAGCCCGACCGAAGAACTGGATGGCGTCGCGAGCCAGGATTTGGCTTCCGTCGTCGAAGCCTGCACCTTGTGCGACATGTGCTTCATGACGAAATGCCCCTACGTGCCGCCGCACGCATTCAATCTCGACTTCCCGCATCTGATGCTGCGCTACCGCGCCGTCGAGGCGAAAAAGGGCAAGACCGATTTCACGCAAGAACAGCTCGCGCAGATGGACCGCAACGGCCGCCTGGCAGCCATCGCTTCGCCCGTCGTCAACTGGGCATCGTCCAAAGGCAACGGCTTTACACGCCCGTTGATGGAAAAAGTCGCTCACATCGACCGCGACGCGGTGCTGCCCAAATTCCACACTCGCACCTTCATGGCGCAAGACCGTGGCGATCCGATTTCGCCGAACAAAGCCGCACCTGCTTACGGCAAGCGCAAGGCTGCAATCTTTGCCACCTGTTTCGTGAACTACAACAAACCCTCCACCGGCATGGCGGCGCGCGACGTGCTGAACCACATCGGCGTGGAAACACGCGCGGCCTACCCGGGCTGCTGCGGCATGCCGTTTCTCGAACAGGCCGACATTGCGCGCGTCGCCGAGCAAGCGAAGAAGGTTTCCAAAGATCTCGTCAAATTGATCGACGAGGGTTACGACATCGTGGTGCCCACCGCGTCCTGCGGCTTGATGATGAAGTTCGAATGGGCCCTGATCGTGCCCGAGAACGAGGACGTGAAACGGCTGGCCGAAAACGTCTACGACATCGACGAATATGTGGTCGACGTTTCGAAGAACGAAGGGCTTCCGCCGCTCGCCTCGCTTCCAGAGGGCGTCACCGTTCATATTCCCTGCCATGCCCGCGCGCAGAACATGGGGCCGAAAGCGGCAGAGATGCTACGCCTGATCCCGGAAACACCCGTCGATGTGATCGAACGCTGCTCGGGTCATGGCGGAACTTTTGGTGTCGTCAAACCAACGCACGATACCGCCGTGAAAGTGGGCCGCCCTGTTTTCCGCCAGGTGGTGCAACAGGCGCGCGGCCACATTGCATCGGATTGCCCGCTCGCGGGTTTGCATATCGTGGAAAATTCGAAGGCGCTTGCCGCCAAAGACGGCAAGATCATCGCGCCGACCGCCGAACATCCCATCGAGATCCTGGCGCGCGCCTTCGGATTGACGGAGCACCTGTCATGAGCGCTGCCGAACGCACCATCACGCCCGCTGACATTCTTTCGGACGCCGATTACACCGCGCGCCGCAAGGACCTGCGCGCCGAATCCATTGCGATGAAGAAGAACAGGCGTGTCGAAGTGGGGCCGGTCGCCACCTTCTATTTCGAGAACTACCAGACGATGTGGCTGCAGGTGCAAGAAATGCTGCGCGTTGAAAAGGGCGGCGCCGGACAGATCGCGGGCGAACTCGACGCCTACAATCCGCTGATCCCACAGGGCAAGGAGTTGATTGCTACGGTGATGCTGGAAATCGACGATCCCAAACGCCGCGAAACGATGCTCTTTCGCCTGGCCGGAATCGAAAACGCAATCTCGATGGAGCTCGAAGGCGAGATCATAAAGGCAACGCCCACCGAATACGAAGATCGCACCACGCCCGACGGCAAGACCTCATCGGTTCATTGGGTGCGCTTCGTCTTCACGCCGGAGCAGATCGCCAAATTCAAAAGCGGCGAAGGCCGCGCGATGATCGCAATCAACCATCCGGCTTACGGCCACATCGCCATTGTGCCGGCCAATGTGCGGACCGAACTGGCGAAGGATTTCGCTTAACCCAGCGTCATCCCCGTTGCGTGCTCCAGCGCGGCGACGGCTTGCGGCCCGCTTTCGACCTTGATCGTGTGCATGCCCAGTTCGCGCGCCGGTTTCAGGTTGACGCCCAGATCGTCGAGATAGACGCAAACTTTCGGATCGACCTTCAGCGTTTCGCACATCATTTGATAGATGCGTGGATCGGGTTTGCGCAAACCCACTTTCGAGGATTCGATCACGTGATCGAACAGCACCATGATCTCGGTCTTGTAGAGATTGGCCGGTTTGCCCGCGCCGCTTGCCTGCATCGAGGGCACGTTGTTGGTGATGCAGCCGGTCTTGAACTTCGTTTTCAGCCGCCGCAACGCCTCGATCATCTCGGGCCGGAAATCGCCCGCGAGCAATGGAATGATATCGCGCCCTGGAATATCATGTCCCAGCGCTTTTGCTTCCGCAGCGAACTCAGCATCGAAACCATCCAGGTCCAGCTCCGCCCGTTCGAACCGCGCCCAGGCATTCTCGTGATGGTTGGCGGCGTTGATTTGGCGAATAATGTCCGCCGGCAGTCCGCGCTCGCGCTCGTAGCGCGAAAACGCATCAAAGGGCGAGGATGTGAACACCCCGCCGAAATCGAAAATCACTGCTTCAACCACGATTGCCTCCGATTGCCTTGCCCAGAACAAGCAGGTGCGCGCAGGATGCGTCAAGGGAGAAACGCCATGAGCGAACGCACCATTCATCTTCCCGCGGAATCCAGAGGCGAGGCGCCCCCGCGCGGCCGCCTGAAAGGCCGCAGGATTCTGGTGGTGGGCGGCGGCCAAATGGATATCGGCGAAGCGGACACCCCTGTCGGCAACGGCCGCGCCATGAGCATCCTCTTCGCGCGCGAGGGTGCTGCGGTCGCGGTCGCCGACCGCAGCGAAGCAAGTGCCGCCGCCACCGTTTCGCTGATCGAAAAGGAGAATAACGAAGCCTTTGCCGTCGCCGCCGACGTGACCAAGGAAGACGACGTCCACCGCATGGTCGAGGAAGCCGCGAAAGGTCTGGGCGATCTCGACGGTGTCGCGCTCAATGTCGGGATCGGCGCAGGTGGGGCGTGGCTTGAGGGCACGACACTGGAAAGCTGGAACAAGGTGGTGGCGGTGAACCTAACCAGTCACATGCTGACGGTGAAATATGCTCTGCCGAAACTGGCCGATGCATCTTCCATTGTTTTCATCTCATCGATTGCGGGCCTCACTGCCGGAAGCCGGTTGCCCGCCTACGATTCCACCAAGGCCGCCCTTTCCGGCCTCTGCCGTCATGTCGCGTTCGAAGGCGCGCGCCGTGCGATCCGTGCCAATGTGATTGCTCCGGGATTGATGGATACATCCATTGGCAGGCTCGCCTCAAAGGGCCGTCCCAACCGCGCGACCACGCCGGTGCCGCTCAACCGGCAGGGTACCGGTTGGGAGACGGCTTACGCCGCGCTATTCCTGCTGTCGGACGAAAGCGCCTACATCACGGGGCAGATACTTGCCGTCGATGGGGGCCTCGCCAGCCTCTAATACGGCTTGTCGCCGACGATCGTTACCCGCTCCATGCGGCGCACCGCTGGCCAATAATCCGACACCGCATAGTGCTGGCACGCACGATTGTCCCAGAACGCAATGGAATTGTCGCGCCAGCGGAAGCGGCATTGATATTCGGGGATCGCGGCTTGCGCGTAGAGATGCTTCAGCAACGCGTCCGATTCCGCCTTGTCGTAGCCTTCGATATATTGCGTGAATGCGACATTGACATAGAGGCCTTTGCGCCCCGTTTCGGGATGCGTGCGCACCACAGGATGTTCGGCAGGCGGATATTTCTTGTTGAATTCCTCGATCTCCGCCTCGCTCTTGCCGCGCTTGCGCAGGCCCACGCGGAAGTGAGCAAAGTCGTGGATTGCCTTGCGGCCCTCGATCTTGTCCTTGATCTCGTCGCTCAGACCCTCATAGGCCGCATACATGTCGGAGAACAGCGTGTCGCCGCCGACAGGCGGCACTTCGAGCGCGCGCAGAATGGAGCCGAGCGAAGGCTCCAGCCGCCACGTCACATCGCTGTGCCACGCATTTTCCTTGCCCGGATTCTTCTCGTCATGGGTGATGGCCAAGACCTCGGGATAGCCCGGCTTGAACGGCGCAAAGGGATGCACCTCCAACTCGCCAAAGCGCCGCGCAAAGGCCAGATGCTGCTCGGTCGTGATGTCCTGATCGCGAAAGAAAAGAACCTTGCGGTCCAGCAACGCCGCGCGCAGCCCCTTCAAGGTGGCGTCATCGACGTCGCGCGAAAGATCGATTCCACCTATTTCTGCGCCGATAAGGGGCGTCAGCGGCATCAGTTCAAAGGGCAGGGCCCTGATATCGAGCGCTTGTTCGGTCATGGCGGCGTTTCCTCAAAATATTTTGTGAAAAGCATATCACCATTGCGAAAGTGCGAAAGCACCTTGCGAAGCTGCCCCATCCGCTCCCAAATGAATGCGGGCGAACAAATGGTGGACCGATGCTGACATTTCCGAAAGCCGGCTATGAGGCGGGCATTCGCGATTTCGGAAACGGAAGTTTCGCCTGGCTGCAGCCGGATGGCGGCTGGGGACTTTCCAATGCCGGGCTCGTCACCGATGGCGGCGAAGCATTGCTGATCGACACGCTGTTCGACACGCAACACACCCGCGCGATGCTCGACAGTTTCGCGCGCACGACGGATGCGAAGATCCGTACCCTGGTCAACACACACCAGAACGGCGATCACTGGTTCGGCAATGCGCTGGTTGACGGCGCGGAAATCATCGCCACCGAACGCGCCGCACACGATATGCAGCACGAAGGTCCCGAACGTCTGGCCATGATGATGAAGGCCGCGCCGCAACTTGGCCTGACCGGCGAATATCTCGTCCATTGCTTCGGCCGCTACGATTTCGAACACGCGTCGCCCAAATTGCCGGACACGACGTTCAATGGAAGCCTGACACGAACCGTAGGTTCCAAACGCGTCGATCTGATCGAAGTGGGACCCGCGCATACCGGCGGCGATGCCATCGTGCATGTGCCGGATGATCGCGCGGTCTTCACCGGCGACATCCTGTTCATCAACGGCCATCCTATCGTCTGGGCTGGGCCCATCGGAAACTGGATCGCAGCTTGCGACATGATCCTGTCGCTGAACGCCGAAACCATCGTTCCCGGCCACGGCCCGGTGACAGACGCAGGGGGTGTGAAGCGGGTGCGCGATTATCTCGTTTACATAAGAGACGAGGCGAGGAAGCGTCACGGCGCCGGAATGGGCGCGCTGGAGGCCGCACGTTCCATCGCGCTGGATGATTTCGCCGGTTGGGGCGATTCCGAGCGCATCGCCGTCAACGTGGCCACGCTCTATCGCGAATTTGGAAGCATCGACGCCCCATCCGACGCCGCCACGCTGTTCGGATGGATGGCCCAACTTTGGAAAGACCGCAAATGAGCCTGATTGTTTACGAGCATCCGCTTTCCCCCTACGCCCAGAAGGTCAAGATCGCGCTCGACGAAAAGGGCGTTGCTTACGAAACCAAGATGCCCGTTGCCATTGGCACCGGCCAGCCCGATCTCGCCTTCCTGAAAGCCAATCCGCGCGGCGAGGTGCCCGCATTGATTGACGGCGATTTCAGCGTCTTCGATTCCACCATCATCCTGGAATACATCGAGGACAAATGGCCCGCGCCCGCGCTGTTGCCAAAAGCGGCTCAGGATCGCGCCACTGCGCGCACCATCGAAGAGGTGATGGACACTTCGTTCGAGCCCATCAACTGGGGCATGGGCGAAATCCGCTGGTTCAAGCGCGCCGAGGGTCAGAAGGCACGCGCCATCGAAGCGCAGGCTTCCGCACAGGCACGTGGCCTCTATGCCTGGCTCACGCGCCATCTTGGCGGCCATCAATGGTTCAACGGCGACACGTTTGGCTGGGCCGATCTTTCTGTCATTCCCTATCTCAATGGTGCTCGGGGGCTGGGCATCGGCCCCGATGTCGATTCCGCGCTCGGCAGATGGCTCGCGCGCGCCAACGAACGCCCGTCGGTGACGAAAGCCGCGCAAGCGGCCGCCGCCTCCATCGCCGGCATGGCCAATGTGGATGCGGCGGTGAAGAGCGGCATGTTCAAGCGCGAATACCGCGATCACCGCCTGGAATGGATGATCCGTTCGGGCGGGATCGACGTGGTGATCGAAGGCATGGCCGCGGGCAACATCCGCTTCTCCAACGAATTGAGCTGACCATGACGCAAGAGATCATCTTTCATCATTACTGGACCTCGCCATTCTCCGAGAAGGTACGGCTGGCTTTCGGCATCAAGAAGCTGGCATGGCGTTCGGTCGAAATCCCCAACATGATGCCGAAGCCGGATTTGTTGCCCCTCACCGGCGGCTATCGCAAAACGCCGGTGATGCAGATCGGCGCGGATATCTTTTGCGACACGCAGGTCATCCTGCGCGAACTTGAACGGCGCTTTCCCGAGCCCAGCCTTTTCCCGTATGGCAAGGGATTGCCCTACGGCCTAGCGTTCTGGGCAGACCGTACCTTCTTTATGCCGGCGGTGGGCGTTGTGTTCGGCGAGATCGGGCACATGACCCCGGAAGATTTCCGCAAAGACCGAACAGCCATGTCGGGCAACGCGTTCTCCGTGGAAGCGCTCAAGGCCGCCTCGCCGTTCTCGAAGGACCAATACCGCGCTCACTGTGCCTTCATCGCCGATCAACTGGCCGACGGACGCGATTTCGTGCAAGGCGCGCAAGCCACCGCCGCCGATCTGCATTGTCACTTAAACATCTGGTTCGCCAAGAGCTTCGTGCCACAGGCCGCCGATCCGATACTCGCGGAATTCCCGAAAGTCGATACGTGGTACGCGCGCATGAATGCCATCGGCCACGGCAAGCACACCCCGATGGACGCGAAGGAAGCGCTCGCCATCGCCAAGGCTGCTACATCGCAAGCCAAAGAAGCGGCTGATCCGCATGATCCCAATGGCCGCAAACCCGGTGACGCGGTGAAAGTTTCGGCGGACGATTACGGCCGCGATCCCATCGAAGGCACCATCGTCTTCTCCACCGCCCACGAGATCGCCATCCGCCGCAGCGACCCGCAAGTCGGCGACGTCGTGGTGCATTTCCCGCGTGCGGGCTTCAACGTGATGCCGGCTTAGTTCTCCAGCATCACCTTGCATTGGTGCGTGGGCTTTCTCAGCGCCTCGAATGCGTCGGGCAATCCATCCAGAGACACGATATCGGTAATCATGTGCGAGACATCAATGCGGTCCGAGGCGATCATCTCGATCACATAGTCGAAATCTGCAGGCCGGTAACCCAGCACGAATTGCAGCTCCAGCTCCTTCATGATGCCCATCAGCGGCATGATCGTATCGGGCTGCTGGCAGACACCCGCGATCACGATGCGGCTCCCGCGCGGTGCGTCCATCATCGCCGAATTGATAAGCCCCGGCGCGCCGACGCATTCGAAGATGATATCCGGCCCCTGCCCTGCGATCTTCTCCACCTGTGGCGTCAGCGGCTGGTTGGGGTCGATGGAAGCGGTTGCGCCGAATTTTGCGGCCGCAGCACGGCGCACTTCCGCGCGCTCGCTCACGATCACATGACGCGCACCGAGGAAATTCGCCCAGAGCATCACGGCCAATCCCACCGGACCCGCGCCGATCACCAGCACGGTGGCACCGCGCGGCATCTTCGCCATGTCGACGGCGTGCAATCCCACCGCCAGTGGTTCGACCAGTGCGCCTTCACGGAACGAAACGCTGTCCGGCAGACGATGCCCGCTCCAGCCGCCGATCTTCACATATTCGGCATAGGCGCCATGACTTTGTCCCAAACCGACGCCGATGCCCTTGCCGCAAACTCCGCGTCCGCCGAAATTGGCGCACGGGCTGAACTCGCCGCAGCACATATATGGAAAGCCCGCGAGACGATCGCCCGGCTTCCACAAATGCTTCACCGCGCTGCCGACTTCGATCACCTCTCCCGCAAATTCATGCCCCATCACCGAACCCGTGGGCAGCGGCATGATCGAGGTGGGTTCGGTCATATGCAGGTCGGATCCACAGATTCCACAGTTCTTTACTTTCAATATCAGCTGGGACGGCCCGGGCTCGAGATCGGCGAGTGCCTCGATCGCAAGCGGCTTTCCCATTTCCTTGAACACGGCGGCGCGCATGGCAACTCCCTGAATTTTTCAAATATCGATGCGCCAAGGTTATGCCATAGTTGGCCCATGGCAAGTGGGAGAGAAACATGAGCAATACCTACAACACGGCTCGCCAAATGCTGGCCGATCTGCAGACAAAGAAAATTTCCGCGCGCGAATTGCTGGATGCGCATCTGGCGGAAAACGATGCCCTGCACAAAAAATTGAATGCGGTTGTGGCAACCGATATCCCCCGTGCCGTGAAAGATGCCGCGGCCATCGACGATGCGCGCGCCAAAGGCGCAAATCCGGGCGCGCTCGCGGGCCTGCCCATGACCATCAAGGATGGCTATGACGTGGAAGGGCTTCCTGCCACTGCCGGCAACACGATGTTCGCCAACCGCCCCAGGAATTGCGCGGACGCCGAACTCGTTTCGCGTGCGCGCAAGGCGGGCGCGGTGATCTGGGGCAAGACCAACGTGCCCTTCATGCTGAGCGACTTCCAGAGCTACAACGACATCTACGGCACCACGAACAATCCGTACGACACCTCGCGCGTGCCCGGCGGCTCATCCGGTGGCGCGGCGGCGGCTCTTGCCACCGGCATTACGTCGCTCGAAATCGGTTCGGATATCGGTGGCTCGCTGCGTCATCCAGCGAATTTCTGCGGCGTGTGTTCTTTGAAACCGACATGGGGCGTGTTGCCGATGCGCGGCCACGTTCCGCCACCACCCGGTTTCGATGCCGAGGTCGATCTGGGCGTCGGCGGCCCGATGGCGCGCAATGTCGACGATTTGAAACTGTTGTGGTCGGTGCTGAGCAACACGCCCGAACAAAAACGCCGCGATGCAAAGGGTACGCGCATTGCCGTGCTGGACGAACAATCCGGCTGGGTTCTGGACGAGAGTGTAAAGGCCCGCGTCGAAGCCGCCGCCGATGCATTGAGCAAAGCGGGTATGACCATTACCCGCGCCAAACCCGATATCGATATGGAAAAGATGGTCGAGACCTATCTCGACCTTTTGACGCCCATCATCTCCGCGGGCTTTCCGGATGCATTGCTGCAACAGATGGCGAAAACGCACGACGCCGATGTCGAAGCCGTACGCGAAGGCCGCGATCCGGAGGGACAAGCGCGCTATCGCCTGCGCGCAACGGCAACACCAACCTATATTTCAACAGCGCAAAAAATCCGGCAGGCGCAGAAAGATGCGCTCGCGCGTTTCTTCGACGATCACGACGCGATCCTGATGCCCATCACGCCGATCCCTGCCTTTGCGCACGATCATTCGCCCATCAACGAGCGCACCATCACGGTTAATGGGAAGCCAGCGCGCTATATGAGCATGCTGAACTGGATCGCGCTCGCTACCTCGCTTCACGCGCCCGCACTCGCCTTGCAGGCTGGCCAAACCCCTGCCGGATTGCCGGTGGGCGTACAGCTTGTGGGCCGGGAAGATGGCGAAGGTGAGCTTCTGAACCTTGGCCTCGCCGCCGAAGAGGTCCTTGGCGGCTTCCGCTCGCCCCCGCTTTGACGGACTGCGCTTGCGCTGACAATATGTCACCAAAGCTATCGCCAAAGAGGGAACGACCATGACCATCCGGCTTCGCAACGGCATCTTCCTTGCGCCTTTCCACCCGGTGAACGAAGACCCGACGCTGTGCATCCAGCGCGACATGGAGTTGATCGAGCATCTGGACCGCCTGGGTTATGAGGAGGCGTGGATCGGCGAACACCATTCCGCCGGTTTCGAGATCATCCCGAGCCCCGAACTTTTTATCGCCGCGGTTGCCGAACGCACCAAGCGCATCAGGCTCGGCACCGGCGTGGTGTCACTGCCCTATCACCAGCCGTTGATGGCGGCCAACCGCATCATCCAGCTCGATCATCAGACGCGCGGGCGCGTGATGTTCGGCGTCGGTCCCGGCTTGCTGCCTTCGGATGCGTTCTCGATGGGCATCGATCCGTCGACACAGCGCGACCGGATGGTTGAATCCATCGAAGTGATCCTGCGCCTGTTCAAGGGTGAACGCGTTACGCACAAATCGGAATGGTTCACGCTGCAGGATGCGACCTGCCAGGTGAAACCCTATTCCTGGCCGCATCCCGAAATCTGCGTCGCGTCGAGCGTCACACCTTCGGGTGGCAAACTTGCGGGCAAGCATGGCTTCGGCATGTTGTGCGTCGCAGCCACCCAGGCCGGCGGATACGATGCATTGGCCGTGAATTGGGAGGTCGCTAACAAGACCGCCGCCGAACACGGCCGCACGATGGACCCCGAACGCCTTCGCCTCGTCGGTCCCGTCCACATTGCGGAGACGCGCGAGAAGGCGTTCGAGAACTGCAAATTCGGTTTCGAGCAATGGCGCAATTATTTCTCCGGCATCAGTGCCGTAGCCGGACGCGAGACCACGGAGAACCGCCCCATCGAAACGCTTGTGGAAGAAGGCGTGGCGGTTGTCGGCACGCCGGACGATGCGATCGCGCAAATCAAACGTCTGCAAAAGAAACAGGGCGAATTCGGCTGCTTCCTGCAGCTTGCGCACAATTGGGCCGATTTCGAGAACACCAAGAAGTCCTACGAGATGTGGCAGCGCTATGTGACGCCTGCGATCCACGGCGCCAACACCGCCCGCGAAACCGCATTGGACTGGGCGAAGGACAACAAAGAGCGCTTCATCGGTGCCGCGATGACGGCCGCCATGCAAACGATCCAGAAACACTACGAAGATGAGGCAAAGAAGGGCCAGAAGGCGGCGGAATAAGAGCTAAAGCTTCACCCGTCCCGACATGATGGTCTCATAGCCATCCTTATCGAGCTTTTCGTAGCGGCAGGTGATCGGGTCCAGCACGTAAAGCGGGTCGGAGATCGTTTCCGGATTGAAGCCTTCCTTCACCAGATCGACCTTGCGCTGTTTGAAGGTGCCTGTGATTTCCATCTCCTGCTGCAGCCGCAGGAAGATAGGCCGCGCGTAGGCGGCAAGATTGGGTTTCAATCTTTCGCCCAATGAGTCCAGATCGAATTCCGGCCCCACGATCAGCGAAGCCATGCCCGCGCGCCCATCCATGCCGGGCACCTGCACGCCATAGACGTTGGCTTCCTTGATGCCGGGGATAACGCTCAACACTTCGGAGACTTCGCTGGTGGCGACGTTCTCGCCCTTCCAGCGGAAGGTGTCGCCGATGCGGTCGACGAAGTAGAAATAGCCGTGTTCGTCCTTGCGCAGCAGATCGCCGGTGCGGAACCAGCGGTCGCCTTTTTCGAACACGTCGGTCAGGATCTTCTTCTGCGTGTCCTTTTCCTGCGTGTAGCCCTCGAAGGTGCGGCCAGGTTCGTCGACAATCTTGCCGATGGCTTCGCCCGCTTCGCCGTCCGCACATTCGATGCAATGGCCGTCCGGCCCGCGCACGGGCATTTCGGTTTCGACGTCGAACTTGATGACGCGGCAGATGATGATGTTCTTCATGTAGTTCGGGATGCGCCCGATAGATCCCACATGGCCGTCGTAATTGATCATCGAGACGTTGCCTTCGGTGGCGCCGTAGAACTCGACGATCTTCGGAATGGCAAAACGCTTTTGGAAGGCGGGCCAGATTTCCGGTCGCAGGCCGTTGCCGGTGATGGCGCGGATCTTGTGATCGCGCTCATGCGCCGATGGCGGCGCGTTCAACAGATAACGGCAGAGCTCGCCGATATACTGGAACAGCGTGGCCTCGTATTTGTGGATGTCGTCCCAGAATTCGGAGACGGAGAATTTGCGCTTGATGACAACCGAACCGCCGGTGAGCAGTGCAGGCCCCAGCGCGCACATGCCTCCCACCGAATGATACATCGGCAGGCAGTTGTACATGCGGTCTGAGGCTTTGGCGTTCAACGCGCCCGCAAAGCCGTACATCATGAACAGCATGCGCGTGTGACTTATGTTCGCCGCTTTCGGCAGACCCGTCGTGCCCGAGGTGAAAATGTAGAACACGCGGTCCTTGCAGGTGACCTTGTCGTCGATGACGGGCGGCGTGCCGGGAAGCGTAGAAATGATTTCGTCGAGGTCTTCCGCGCCCGCCGCTGGCCCACCGGAACTCCAGACGCGTGGCTTGTTGGTGACGAGATCGGCAACCTCCATGTAATTCGCGGCCAGTTCCTGGCCCACGATCACATGCTTGACGTCGGAGATGTTGATGGAATGCGCCAGCGGCGTGCCGCGCAGATTGGTGTTGATGAGGCTCATGATGCCGCCGAGCTTCACCACGCCCATCCACGCCATCAGATAGTCGGCGCGGTTCTCCATCAGAAGCGCCACCACGTCGCCCTTGCGGATGCCTTGCGCCTTCGCCCAATGGGCATGGCGATTGGCGCCTTCGTTGAGTTCGCGATAGGTGTAAGTCCGATGCGGGCAGACAATCGCGATTGCATTGGGGGTCTTGGCGGCCTGTTCGGCGACGATGGTGGTGATGATGCGTTCGGAATCCGGCTTCACATGCCGCATGCGATAGAACGTGCGGGCGATGCTGGAAATGTAGCTGTATTCGCGCTCAAAACCCGCGAAGAGACTCATGAACGTTTCCCGCCCCCACAATTTGGGCCGAAAGTGCTGCGCGGGGCATTTATGGTCAAGATTGTCATTAGCCGCAGGGGAACGTCCCGTTGCTCGATTTGAGAGGATTGAAATGCCCCATGCCGGCGCTTCTCGCGCGCCGCGCGCTCGAACGCGCGAAGCCGGGCGAATCCATCGAAGTGATGACCGACGATCCCATGGCGCCCATCGACATGCCGCATATGTGCCATCAGGAAGGATTCGAATTCGTTAGCCTCACGCGCGAAGACAACGTCGCCCGCATGGTCTTGCGTCGCCCATGATGCCACGCGGTTGATCTTCCGTTCCTGAAATGTTCCAATAAGAGAATGGAAACCGCACAACACGTCGCCCGCGGGGTAAGCCGGCTTTTGATGCAGGAGGGATACAGCCCCATCCTCGAATTCACCCTCGCCAACGGGCGCAGGCTGGATGTCGCGGCACTCGGCCCCGACGGCACGGTACTGGGGGTGGAGATCAAGGTGGCGCTGGGCGATCTCAAATCCGATCAGAAATGGCCGGACTATCTGGAGTTCTGCGATCTCTTCTATTTCGCGATCCCGCCGGATTTCCCGGATGAATTCGTCCCCGCAGGAACCGGGCTGATCGTGGCGGACCGTTATGGCGGCGCCATCGTGCGTCCCTCACCGGTTGCATCGGTCCATCCCAGCCGCCGCAAGGCCGTGACCTTGCGTTTTGCCAAGGTGGCGGCCGAACGACTTGCCACCGTTATCGAACTCGCCGCCGATCCGCGCGGCCAGACCGTCATCTCTGTTGTAGAGGAAGAGTGAATTCATGCCCGTCACCAAAGCACAGGTGAACCAGACCGCGCTCGAATTTCCCGGGGCAAACGAAAAACTCTCTTACGGAAAGCCCGCCTTTTTCATCGAGAAGAAGTTTTTCACCCGCGTGCGCGAGGAAGACAATTCCATCGTGATGATCGTCTCCGGCATGGAGCAGCGCGACATGATGCTGGAGCTCGATCCCGAAACCTATTTCATCACCGAGCACTACCGGGACTTCCCGTCGGTGCTGGTGCGCCTATCGAAAATCGCGCCCGGCGAATTGAAAACGATGCTGCAACGGCGCTGGGAACAGATCGCGCCCAAGAAAATGCTGAAGGAAATCAGCGAAAAGAAATCAGCAAAACCCGCGAAGAAACGCGCGATCGCCAAAACAAAGAAAACGAAAAAGAAAAAGCGTTAGCGCGGGCTGCGCTTGGCGAGGATGCGCTGGAGCGTGCGCCGGTGCATGTTCAGACGGCGCGCGGTTTCCGAAACGTTGTGACCGCAGAGTTCGTAGACGCGCTGGATGTGCTCCCAGCGAACGCGATCCGCCGACATGGGATTTTCCGGCGGTTTGGGCTTGGTGCCAGGTGCGGCGAGCAGTGCCGCCAAAATATCGTCGGCGTCGGCGGGCTTGGGCAGATAGTCGATGGCGCCATATTTCACCGCGGCCACCGCTGTCGCGATATTGCCAAATCCGGTGAGCACGACGACGCGCGCTTCGGGACGCGTGCGGTGAAGCACTTCCACCACGTCGAGGCCGTTGCCGTCTTCGAGCTTCAGATCCACCACGGCAAATGCCGGAGGGGCTTCTTTGGCGCGGGCCATGCCCTGGGCCACGCTTTCGGCGATGGTCACGGCAAAGCCGCGGGATTCCATCGCCCGGGCCAGCCGCTCGCGCAGCGGACGGTCGTCCTCAACGATAAGGAGCGTCTTTTCTTCGGGGATAGGGGTGTCGCGCGTGGCCATGTGGGGGGCCTTCTAAAGCGGCTTTTGACAGAATTGCAAGTGTGTTGCGGTTTAAGGTGAACCGGGCCGCACCGGTGCCTCACCATCTATGGCTCCTCGGGGCCACACCGCGCTGACACGGGCCCCGCCGGAATTCAGGTTTCCCGCGGTCACGCTGCCCCCCGTCCGCTCGATCAGGGTCTTGGCGATGAAGAAGCCGAGTCCCATGCCTTCGTGCTTGGCGAGGTCGTCTTCGGGTGCGATCTCTGTCTCGGCCACCGCGTGATAGCCCGGCCGGGAGGTCGTGTAGGGCTCGCCGATCCGCTCGAAGATCTCCGGCGCAAAGCCCGGCCCATCGTCCTCGACCGACACCCGGAGCCAGTTTTCGTCCCAACGGAGATGAACCGAGACCTTGGAGCGGGCGAAATCGGCAGCGTTCTCGATGATGTTGCCGAGCCCGTGCATCAGTTCGGGTACGCGCCAAACCTGCGGCTCCGGCGGCGGATTGGTCTCGGAGACTTCGATGACGATTTCTACGTCCTCCCCCCGATAGGGTGCGGCGATGTCGTCCAGCAGCGCGCCCAGCGGCAGGCGCTGAGCTTCTTCGAGCATGCCCTGTTCGGGGTTAGAGAGCTTGGTGAGGATGGAACGGCACCGCTCCGCCTGTTCGCGCAGGAGCCTGGCGTCGTCATATTCGGACGAGCCTTTGGGAAGCGCGCGTTCCAACTCGCGCGCCACCACCGCGATGGTGCCGAGCGGTGTGCCGAGTTCGTGAGCGGCCGCCGTCGCCAATGCGCCAATCGCCGAAAGACGATGCTCGCGTTCGAGCGCCAGTTGCGTGGCCGCAAGCCCCGCCGACATGCGTGCGTTTTCGCTGGCGATCCGCCAGGCATAGATGGAGGTGAAGCCAATGCCGATGACGAGCGAAGACCAGATGCCCGCCTGATAGAGCGGCGGCAATTCCATCTGCTCCGCCGGCGACCACGGGAGCGGCGCGTGCCACACAGCGATGGCGCAGATCGCAAGAAACGCCAGTGCCGCCAACATCAGCGTGTTGATGAGGTCGAGCGTGCCTGCCGCAATCACCACCGGCGCAATGAACATCAACGCGAACGGATTGGAGATGCCGCCCGTCAGATAGAGCAGCGCCGCCAATTGCAGGATGTCATAACCCAGGTAAATCGTGGCATCGCGGCTGGTCAGGCGGTGTGACGAGGGATAGCGCAAGGTCAGGCCAAGATTGAGAAACGCACTCGTCGCAATCGCCGCGATGCATTTGACCAGCGGCAGGTGATAGCCGAAGCCGAAATAGACCAGGAACAGCGCGATCGCCTGCCCGGCAATCGCAAGCCATCTGAGATTGGACAGCGTGCGCAATCGCACCCGCCCACGGACCGCGCGGGAACCTGCCTGCTGCTGCCAGAAGCGCGGCTGAGCAGCCGGCTGTTCGTCTGCCATCAAGGCCAAGATCGTCTCCCCCTCCCGGCCAAGCGGCCTTTCGCCACTTTGGGCCGGGGCTTCAGGAGCATATCAATAAAGGGATGCCCGTCCATGCAACCAGGCCGTGATCCGCACACCCATCGCACTCGTCCCCTATCTCCTGCTGATTGCCGCGGTGATCGGCGGGCTTTTGTCCTATGCGGGCGACCGGATAACGGGCCTGCCCTCCGGCACCGCCGCCATCGGCGGTCCATTTGCCTTGATCGACCAGACAGGCGTGCCCAAGACCGACAAGGATTTCGCGGGCCAATATCTGCTTGTCTATTTCGGCTATACTTATTGCCCCGACGTCTGCCCCACCACACTCGCGGTGATGGGCGATGCAATGAAGAAACTGGGGCCGGCCGGCGAACGCATCACGCCCATCTTCGTCACCGTCGATCCGGCACGTGACACGCCGGGTGTGCTCAAAACCTATCTGGCAAATTTCGGATCGCGTTTCGTGGGCCTCACCGGCAACAATGAAGCGATCAAACAGATCGAAAAGGAATACAGCGTCTACGCCGTGCGCGAAAACCTGCAAGGCGGCGGTTACGCGATGACGCATTCCAACACGATCTACCTGATGGGTCCGAACGGAAAATTCATCACCCATTATGAAGAAGAGATCGGACCCGACAAGCTGGCCGACGCTTTACGCAAACAGGTAGGAAGCTAGATCGCAGGTGTTGTCACGCCCGCTTGATCGCAGGCCGCGATCAGCGTGTTGCGCATCAGGCAGACGATGGTGGTTGCGCCCACGCCGCCCGGCACCGGCGTAATCGCGCCGGCGACTTTTGCGGCTTCATCATAAGCCACATCGCCGACGATCTTGTATTTGCCGTCATCCGTCGGAACCCGGTTGATGCCGACGTCGATCACGGTAGCGCCCGGCTTCACCCAATCGCCTTTGACGAATTCCGGCTTGCCGATGGCGGCCACGAGAATATCGGCGCGCCGCGCCAGCGCCGGCAGATCGCGCGTCTTGGAATGCGCCATGGTGACGGTTGCATTGGCGGCCAAAAGCAGTTGCGCCGCAGGTTTGCCGAACAGCAGCGAACGGCCGATCACCAGCGCATCCATTCCGGCGATATCGCCGTGCAATTGTTCCAGCATCAGCATCACGCCCTTGGGCGTGCAGGAAATCAGTTTCGCGCGCCCGCTGAGCAGCAGCCCTGCATTGTAAGGCGTCAGCGCATCGACATCTTTCCGCGGATCGAGCGTGTCGAGCACCGCGGCTTCGCGCACCTGCTTGGGCAGAGGCATTTGGACGAGGATGCCGTGAACGGATTTGTCGTCGTTGAAGCGGCGCACTTCGCGCAGCACCGCTTCTTCGCTCGCATTTTCCGGCAACGTCACGTGATCGGAATGAAAGCCGAGCGCGAGTGCGGCCTTGCCTTTGTTGCGGACATAGACTTCGCTTGCCGGATCGCTGCCGACGAGCACGGTCGCCAATCCGGGCACGAGCCCGTGCTCGGTTTTCAGCTTCGCTGCCGCCTCGCCGATGCGCGCACGCAAACCCGCCGCGAATACTTTGCCGTCGATGATCTTTGCCGTCATCAGATGCCGAACCGTGCCGATGCCCAATAGATGGCGTATTGGATGAAGTAGAGGATCAGAAGCAGGATCAGCGGCGAAATATCGAGTCCGGAGATCGGTGGCACGATGCGCCGGATGCGGCGCAGCACGGGATCGGTCAGTGCTTCCAATATCTGGACGATCTGGCGCACAAACTGGTTGTGCAGATTGACGACACCAAACGCGATCAACCAGCTCACGATCACGGCTGCGATCACGACCCAGACATAGATGTTGATGATTTCAACAATCAACCAGGCGATCGGATTGAGCATGGCCAGCCTTTCTTGGGACGCGTTCTTTTAGCGATGCGGGTTCCGCTGGGGCAAGGTGAAAACACTTTCGAGTCGCAAAGGTGGCTTGCCGAGCCGTAGCTCGCGGCAGCCAGCCCGCCTTCGCCCTGCGGGCTTCGGCGCGGCAGCCTTCGCACGCTTCGCGAGCGAAGGCTGGTGGAGCTGAGCGGGATCGAACCGCTGACCTCCTCATTGCGAACGAGGCGCTCTCCCAACTGAGCTACAGCCCCTGAAAAGGGTGGCGCCCCGAGATGGGACAGGGGCGCCGGAAACAGGCGCGGGTTGTAGGGACGCCGGGCCGAAGGTGTCAAGGCGCGGTTTTCGGGGTGCTGCGCCGTCAACCCGGGGTTTACCGCGGACGGCTTAAAACCGGCGGATGCGGATTCCTGTCGCCCTTCTTCTTGCCGCCGTTCTCGCCGGCCCCGCGCTGGCCGAGGACGATGCGGCCGCGCCCAAGCACAAGGTCACCCAGTCCGAAAGCTATGTCGCGTTCGAACCCATCTACGCCACCATCGTGGATGCCGGGAAGCCTTGCGGGATGCTGATGGTCCATTTCGGCCTCGACATCCCCAACGAGGACCTGCGCGACGAGGCCACACGCGGCCTGCCCGTGTTGCGCGACGCCTATGTGCGCAACATCTTGTCGTTCACCGCGACCGCAGTGCGCCCGTGGCAACAGCCGGACGTGAACACGATCTCCGACCGCCTGCAGCACCTGACCGACCGTGCGCTGAAAAAGAAAGGGGCGCGCATTCTGCTCGCCCAGGTCGCCATGCGGATTTCCCGCTGATCAGGCAACCGCCTGCGTCGAACCGGCATTCTGCGCCAGCGTGTCGATCAGATTGAGCATCGGCGACGGACCATTGCTCATGTTCGACTGATATTGCTGGATTGCCGAGGCGAAATCCGCCGCACTCAACGTGCCCGAACCGGACGTGTTGAGATCGGTGAAATCCTGCTCGGCATCGGCTGCGGTGCCGCCGTTCTGCGTGAGGAAATCGGAAAACTCCGTTTCGTCCACGCTGCCGTCACCATTGGAATCCATGGCCTGTTCCAGGGCATCGGCGGCACTGCCCGACGACGACCCCGATACGCCATGGTGATGATGATGCCCGCCACCGCCATGATGCACCTGCCCGCCTTGCTGGAGCGCGCTTTGCATCTGGCTCTCGCTGACCCCGTTCGATCCGCTTTGATCGAGCGAAGCATACATGGCATCGGCCTGGCCCTGGGTTGCGCCCTGCTGTTCGAGATAGGTTTCCATCTCGGACTGCGAGACCGTCCCGTCGCCATTGGTATCCATGGCGGAGAACACCTGATCCAGCGGCGAACCGCCTGAGGAGGTGGTGGCTGTGCTGCTGCTGCCATCGGACATCTGCTGCATGCCCACAAGCACGCCCAGCACCATATCGCTCACCTGGGCAGTCGGGCTGCCCGAGAGAGCGTTGCAGGGTTGAGACGCGGTATCGGGAGTGAAGTCGGTGTCGTCAGGCTCGGTTGTTGACGTCGACGAACTGGTACTGTCCAGCCGTGCGAAAAGGGACGCCAGAAGCGGGTTGGTCGCTTGCGACGTCCCTATGCCGCCGATCGACATGAGAGTCTCCTTCGTTGAACCCGCATGCGGGACCATTCCCGCGCGCGGTATCCCAACATGAAGCACCCCGCGTGCCGCAAGCCCGAGACGGGTGCTCGCAAAAAACGAAGTTAGCGAAACCTTACCTGATACACTCTCGCGACAAGTCCGGCAGGAATTGCCAGCCTCGCGAAACTTCTGCCGGAACCAAACAGGTTTCCGCTACATTGCGGAAATTCCACCATCCACTTTCAATTCCGCGCCGGTGACGAATTTGGATTCGTCGGAGGCGAGATAGAGGATGGCGTAGGCAATATCGTCGGGCTCGCCGATCTTGCCGAGCGGCACCTGACGGCCGAGCTTGGCGTAGGCTTCTTCCTTGCCGTAGCGGCCGACGAGACTGTCGAGGATCGGGGTGGCGATGAAGACGGGATGCACCGAATTGCTGCGGATGTTGAGGTTGCGCTTGGCGCAATAGAGCGCCACCGATTTCGACAGATGCCGCACCGCCGCCTTGGCCGAATTGTAGGCCGCCATATTGTGGCCCGCGATGATGCCGGAAATGGACGAGATGTTGACGATCGAGCCGCCGAGCGGGCCGTCCTTCACAGTCTTAGCCATCAAGGGGATCGCCGCCTTGCAGCCCATGAACACCCCGTCGAGATCGATGGCGTGGACCTTTCGCCATTCGTCGAGCGAAACGTCGAGGAAATCCTTGGTCAGTCCGATCCCGGCATTGTTGACGAGAATGTGCAGCCCGCCGAACGCCTTCTCGGTTTCGGCGATGACGGAGGCCCATTGATCTTCCTTCGTCACATCATGGGCAAGCGCGATGGCCGTGCCCTTGCGTTGTGCGTTGATCGAATCGGCAATCGCTGCCGCACCCTTTGCGTTCACGTCGGTGATGACGACCTTCGCGCCTTCGCGCGCCAGCATGCGGGCCGCGGCTTCGCCTAATCCTTGCGCGCCGCCCGTGATAAGCGCGACTTTTCCTTCGACACGGCCTGCCATGGTTTCCTCCTGAATATCGATAAGGCGAAACACTCGCGCATCGCAGGTGCGCCCGCAAGTGGATCATCGGCCGGTGAATTTGGGATCGCGCTTTTCCAGAAACGCCTTTATGGCCTCGCGGTAATCCTCGCTGGTGGTGGCGAGCGCGTATTGATCGAGGTCCATGAAGGTCGTGGCATGGTGCAGTGCATTGGCCGCCGCATTGACCGATTGCTTGGTCATGCGCACGGCATTGGGCGGCAGCCTGGCGGTGCGTTCGGCCCAGCCGCGCGCGACCGCAAGGGCCTCGCTATCCGTCGCAATCTCGTCGACCAACCCCCAGGCCAGCGCGTCGCTGGCGCCGATATCTTCGCCATAGATGATGAAGCGCTTGGCGCGTGCAGGCCCGATCAGCGAAACAAGACGCGGCACCGCGTGCCAGCTCATATTCATGCCGAGCGGGATTTCGGGAAGCCGCATCGTTGCGGACTTGCCCATGATGCGGAAATCGCAGGCCGCTGCGAGCGCCGCCCCGCCGCCGATGCAATATTTCTCGATGGCGCAGATCGTGACCTGTTCGACCTTTTCCCATGCCTCGCACAGATCGGGCCCGATGCGCACCATATGGCGGCGTTCGAGCAGGCCGTTCGCGCGACGACGATCCATGCCCGGATCTTTCAGATCGGCACCGGCGCTGAACGCGCCTTTGCCGGTGAGGATTACCGCCTGGGTTTCGAGATCGTCGGCAAAACTTTTTGCGGCCGTCGTGAGATCGAGGATCAACTCGCGCGACAACGCATTTCGCCCATCGCCGCGATCGATGGTGACGGTGGCGACGCCGCCGTCCTTTTCGATGGTCAGGAAGTTGCCGAGCTTCATGCCCTGTCGGAATAGCGCCGATTGAGCGAACGCACGAGTCCCAATGTCGTCTTCCGTGGGAAAAACGGCACCAGCCGGGCCATGACCGCATTCATCCCGCCCGAAACGGCCACCCGGCGACCGGACTGGAAAGCATCATATCCGATCCGGGCAACGGCTTTGGACGTCATCATGCCTGCGATCTTGCTGGCGCGGACTTTTGTGGTCCCTGCCCGGTCATGAAACTTGCTTTCCGTCGGTCCCGGACACAGCGCGCTCACCTTTACACCCGTGCCGCGCGCCTCTTCCCAGAGCGCTTCGGAGAATGAGAGCACGAACGCCTTGGTCGCGTAATAGACCGTCATATACGGCCCCGGCTGGAACGCTGCGGTCGATGCGACATTGAGCACGCCGCCGCGTTTCTTCTTCAACATTTCGGGAAAGAAGATATGCGTGAGTTCGACCAGCGCGCGGACGTTGAGATCGACCATCCCCAACTGATTTTCGGCGCTGAGTTCGTCGAACGCGCCGGACAAGCCGTAGCCCGCATTGTTCACCAGCACATCGACCTTATGCCCGCGCGAAGCGATTTCGGCTGCGAGCTTCGCACCGCCGCCCGGCTGACCGATATCGGCGGGAACGGCCACCGCCTGTACATTGTGCTCGCGCGCAAGCCTGCCCGCCAACGCGTTCAGCGGCCCCTCGGATCGCGCGGTGACGATCACGTCGTAGCCGTCTTTCGCAAAGCATTCGGCGAGTTCGGCGCCGATGCCGGCCGATGCGCCGGTAATGAGCGCGGTTTGCCCTTCCCCCTTACGCGCCATGTTATGCGGCCCTCAACACGAAGCTTGCGAGATTGAGCACGGCGCTGCGCGGCAGAAACGGCACCAATCCCGCCAGAAAGCGGTTGTCGAAACCGGTCACGAAAACGCGCTTGTTGCGTTGAAACGCGCGATAGCCCTGTTCGGCCACTTTTTCGGGCGTCATCGAGGACCCGAATGTGTGCAGCCGAAGATCGCCGGTGCCCGCGCGGTCATGGAATTTGCTGGAGGTCAGGCCCGGACAGAGGCATGTCACCGATACACCCTTGCCGCGCCCCTCGACCCAAAGCGATTCCGAGAACGACATGACAAATGCCTTCGTCGCGCAATAAATCGCCATGTAGGGGCCCGGCTGAAAGGCCGCTGTCGACGCGACGTTGAGCACGCCACCGCGCTTGTTTTGGAGCATTCCCGGCCAGAAGCGATGCGTGAGTTCGACCAGCGCGCGATTGTTCAGATCGATCATTCCGATCTGACTCTCTTCGTCTTTCGCATCGAATGCGCCGGCAATGCCGAATCCCGCATTGTTCACCAGCACATCCACGTTCAGCCCACGCGCCTTGATGTCGGCAGCGAGCTTGTCGCCGCCGCCCGGCACGCCGAGATCGATGGCGATGGGTGTCGCCTGGATGTTGTTCTCGCGCGACAGCCTGCCCGCGATCTCCTTCAGCGCGCCTTCGGACCGCGCGGCGAGGATCACGTTGTAACCGTCCTTAGCGAAGCATTCGGCGAGTGCGAGCCCGATGCCCGTCGATGCGCCGGTGACGAGCGCGGTCTGGCCGTCACCTCTTCTGCTGTTTGTCATCTGTCCCTCCGTCGTCGCTGGCGATGGCCCGCCACAGCATCTCTTCCATTTCGCGTGCCGCGCGCTCATCGAATTTGAGCACGCCTTCATGTGCGAATTTCACGAGCCCCGCCGACGCGCCCCACATCAACGCGACGACCAGAGCCGGATTCATCGTACGGATGGCGCCCGCCTGACGCGCCGCCAAAACGAAATGCGCCGCCGCATCGCGATAGGCGTTGTGCGCGCGGCAGCTTTCGGCATCGAGATAAGCCGCGTGATGGTGCAGATCGAGAAATCGCACCGCGCGCGGATGCGCACGCGCGAAATCCGCCATGCGCCGCCAATAGGTGCCGAACATCTCGCGCGGGCTGAGTTCGCCTTCGAGCGGCGCCAACACCGCTGCGTTATAGGCTTCCTTCCAGCGCCGGTAGAGCGCATTGACGAGCGCTTCCTTGGTCTCGAAATAACGATAGATCGTGCCGGTCGCGACATTGGCCATCTGCGCAATCTCAGGCACTGCCACACCATCGAAGCCGCGCAATTCGAACAGCTCCAGCGCCGCGTCGAGCAGGCGCTCGCGTTTGTCATCGGATTCGACAGTTTTTCGGGCAGCAGCGATCATCGGTTTATAATGAATGAACGTTCATTCATATCCTAAGATCGGTCGCCGCACAAGCCATGGGTGGCGAAAGGATGAGTTCTCGTCCATCTTCCGCGCGGGATGGGATCGGACCGGGAATTTCAATGATTGCAGCCCTTTGCGCGGCGCTGAGCGGGCTCGCCTACTTCGCCTCGACCGGCTTGGGCGTGATCTGGCCACTCGCCTGGCTGGCGCCTGCCCCGGTTCTTTGGCTGGCCTTCGGCGACACCAGAGCGCGCACGGTCGCAATAGCAGCCTCTGCCGCGTTCGCGATCGGCAGCACCAATCTTCTTCCCGCCTATTACGACGCGCTGCCGATGGTGCCGCTCGTCATCGGGATCGTCATTGCCGCTCTCGCCTTCACCGGCTGCGTGTTCGCCGCGCGTTTCGTGCAGCGCCGCGTCTCCGGCATCGCCGCGATGATAGCATTCGCCGCCCTTTGGACAGGCTTCGAATACATCAGCGCCTTCGGCCCCAACGGGTCGGTTGCGTCCATCGCATATGCGCTGGTCGGCGTGCCGATGATGGCGCAGACGGCCTCGCTGTTCGGCATCTGGAGCATGACCTTCATCTTGTGTTTCGTGCCGGCGGGCCTGGCGCTTGCCAATCGCACGCGTACCGCAACGCCTTTGCTGCTCGCCCTCATCGTCTTCGCGGGCAACGCGTATTACGGCCACCGCCACATCCACGACAGCGCGAAGACCATGCGGGTGGCGCTGATCGTCTCCGAAGAAATGAGCGATGCGGCCTTCGCAGACAATCAGAAAGACGCCATCGAGGCGGTCGATGCCTATGGTTCGCTGATCGGCGCGGTGGCCGAACGCAAGCCCGAACTGGTGGTGCTGCCGGAACGCCTGACCGTTTTGAAACCGGAATGGCGCGCGCTTGCGCTCAAGAAAATGTCGGACGCGGCAAAGGTGGTGGGCGCACCCGTCGTCGCCGGATTTGCCGACATCACGACCACCGGCAAACGCAACGTGGCGCTGGTATTCCGTCCCGATGGCAGTCCGCCCGAAACTTATGCGAAGCGCAAACTGGTGCCGGGTCTCGAAACAGGGTTCACACCCGGAACGAAACCACTCGTCCTCAAGGACGGTATCGGCATCGAAATCTGCAAAGACATGGATTTCGAGAAAATGCTGCGCGCCGATTCGAGCCTTCATCCGCGCGTGCTCGCGGTTCCCGCCTGGGACTTCGAGGAAGACGCCTATGGCCATGCCCGCGTTGCTATCATGCGCGGCATCGAAAACGGTGTTGCCGTCGCCCGCTCCGCCCGCCGCGGACTCCTGACCCTCACCGACCCCTACGGCCGCCTCATCAACCGCCGCGCCAGCATGGGCGACGCCACGATGACACTCGTCGGCGATCTACCGGTCGGCGATGGCGCAGGCCGCACGCTTTACGATCGCATTGGCGACGTGTTCGCGTGGATGTCGCTTGCGGTGGGTGGTGTGTTGCTGGCCTTTGCGACGCCCAAACGAAAAAGGGCGCCCTAGCAGGCGCCCTTTCCGCAACTTCTGAAGCTGGCGACTTATTCGGCTGCCAGCGTGGTCGGCATGATCATTTTGCCGCCGTTGAGCTGGATCAGATATTTGATGCCCTGTTCGGCGATTTCGTCGCCGATCATCTTGTCGCCCTCATTGTGCAACTCGGCCATGTCGATATAGGCCGCATAGTTGTTGCGCGTACGGTCGGTAATGATGCCGGCCTTGAGCAGCGTCTTGATGAGCACGCGGAAGATGTTGGAGGTTTGCTTCATCTCCTCGCGGATATTGGCATCGGTCATCGCTTCCATAAATGCGCCCTGGCACCATTCCGGGTCCAGGCCCACTTCGCGATAGATCCATTCCTTCTGGTTCGGCGAACCGAGATTGAACAGAAGGACCATGAACACTTCCCAGGCCCAATCCTCAATCATCTCGTGTTCGGCCTTGGAGAGGTTGGGAATCGTGCGATCGGCCCAGATCTTTCCGAATTTGTGGTGGAAGGCTTCGTCCGTCATCACGAGCTGGCAGAGCTTGACCATGAGTGGGTCCTTGCCGAATTCGTAGAAGGTCGCGAACGCACCCATCGCAAGACCTTCGATAAGCATTTGCATGCCGACGAGCTTCTTCCAGACGAGCTTGGAGGAAACGAGCTCGTTGAGGATGTTGCCGAGCGCGGGGCCGACCTGAACCGGCTTGCCCCAGCGGGCCTGAATGAATTTCGAAAAGCCGGTGACGTGACGGGCTTCTTCGCGCGTCTGGTTGGCGGCGTATTCCTGCGCACCCGGATCGCGGAGGATGTGGCAAAGCGAGGCCGAGAGCGAGAGCGCGCCCTGTTCGCCGTGCAGGATGGAAGAGAAGCTCCACAGCGTGTCGAGATTGACGAGCTTGATCTTCTGCTTCTCGTCGAGCTTTTCGCCGATCGCCGTGCGCAGGTCCGCGTTCAACTCCGGATCGACCATATACTGGTTTTCCATGTCGAACTTCTCGGAGAAGTCGATGTATTTCTTGTCCAGCGGATCCCAGAAGTGGTCGTGGGTCGCGGAGATGATCTTGTCGAAGGCGGTGGAGCGCTGACCGTAGCGGTCCACTTCCAGCATCGCGGGGAAATCGTCGGGATCGACGGCGTTATAAGCGGGATCCTTGGTGATGTTTTCCATTGTGCGCGCCTCCATGACTTATCGTCAGATGGGAATTATGCGCCTCGTTCCGAGACCCGGCAAGGAAAATGACGTTGCCGTCAAGAAAGCGTCATTTGGCATATAAAATGTAATGTTATAACATTTTTCTGAAATCGGATTCGCACCGAAATGCTACCGAAAATCATTCTGCCGGCGGGACACGATCACGACGCCTGCGCGGCAAAGGCGCTATCTCAGGCGTCGAATGCTGCAACTGCGAACGGCGTCCGCCTGACGCCGCTGCGCCATTATGTCCTCGAAATGCTGCTCGCGAGCCACAGGCCGCTTGGTGCTTACGACGTTCTGGCTGCGCTCGCCCGTGAAGACTCTCCGGCTCGCCCCTCGCCGCCCACCGTCTATCGCGCGCTCGATTTCCTGCTGGAGCAGGGCTTCATCCATCGCGTGGCCTCGCGCAACGCTTTCGTCGCCTGCTTTTCACCGGGCAAGCGCCACCGCGCGCATCTTCTGATCTGCCGCGCCTGCGGACAGGTGGGCGAAATGGCCGACCGCAATCTGGAAGATGCGCTCGACGACGCGGCGGGCCGTTTCCGCATCGAGCAGGAACACGTCGAACTGCACGGCCTCTGCGAGGAATGTGCGGACCTCGCGTGATAGAGTTGCGAATCGTTCGGGGTCTCGCGTGACGGATCTGGCTCTCTACGTCCTGATTGCGATTGCGGCTGGCACAGCGGTGGCGCTTGCCGTCTATATCCGGCGCAGCGGACGGCTCTCCCGCCTCTTCCTCGCGCTACCCAAGCAAACCCGCCGCACGCTCATCGCAAAACCGTCGCTCATCCGGCTCGCCGGCGAAACGCGCACCATCACCTATCTCTCCTGCCGCATCGCCAATGCATCCGAGATCGAGCAGGCATTTCGCGATCGTCCCGCCGACCTCATCCGCCTGTTCGAAAAGCGGCTGGGTGCGCTTTACGATGCGGTGCTCGCGCATGGCGGCACGGTGGAGCATTTCGGCTCGGCTGGGTTCGCCGCGTTCTGGAACGCGCCGCTTGCCGAACCCAAACATGCCGAATGCGCAGCCGCCGCCGCCACGCAGATGATGCGCACCCTGCGCGAACAAAACACGGCGCTGTTGCGTCGACAGGCGATGGCGGCGCCACCGTTGAAACTCGCCATCGGCATTGCCACCGGTCCCGCCGCTGCCGGATTGTTCGGAGGCGCCTATTCGGTGGCCGGCGCCTGCGTGCCGCGTGCCGAAGAATTGCGGACGGCCTCAGCCGAATATGGTTTTGCAACGCTCGCCGATGCCGAAACAGCCGAAGCCGCACAGACTTTCGCACTACTGAAAATCGACCGGCCCGCGCGCGGCACCGACGAAACGCATGCGATCTATGCGCTGTTCGGCGATCAGGGCGTGCGTGCAAGCCCCACTTTCCGTGCGCTGTCGACTTATCACGACCGCATCTTTGCAGCACTCGACGCACAAAACCACGAAGAGGCGCGCGAGCTGATCGCGCAGGCAAGCGCGCTCTCGGGCGCCAGCAAAAAACTCTACGATCTTTACACGCTGCGTGACCTGCGCGCGCCACTCAAACAGGCGAGCTGAGCCCGTAAATCGCGGCCTCGTATCCGCCAAGCTTCGCCCAAAGCTGATCGCCGTAAGAGAAGTGCCACCATTCCTCGGGATGACCGATAAAGCCTTCCTCGCGCATCACCCAGTGCAACAGGCGGCGATTGGCGCGTGCCTCTTCATCCGAAAAGCACATCACGAGGTCGCGTTCGAAATAGTCGCGATGGGCGATCTTCGTCACATCGTCGAACAGTGAGCCCATCCACAATTGTTCGCCGTGGATCCAGCGGATCGTCAGATCGGTTGCGGCACCGGTTGCATGCGGGGCAGGGAAGGCTTCGTTCGCAGTGGGCGCGGCCCAATAGTTCTCCACTTCTCGGATCAACGCTTCGCCGGTTAGTTCGGGCCTGCGCGCCTTCAATTCCGCCGGCATCCAGACATCATGGAAATAGGCCTGCACCGCTTTTGGCCGCCACGCGTCGAACAGGAAAAGTTCAAGCCCCGCCGCTGCAAGACGCCCATTCACCCGCTTCAACCTTTCGATCACGCCATGGCGCAGGAAAAGCTCCGGAATCGAACCGTCGATCCGCCGCCAATAGGGCGGGTTGCGTTCGCTATGGTAAAAATTTTCTCCTGCTATTCCATGCAGACGCGCATCGGCCAACGGCTCGTCAAAAAACTCCGCTGTACGGTCAATGGGATGAGCGCGGAACCCGGTCTTGGTTATCCGCATCCCTCCCTGATCGGAGATGGGGCGTTGACGCAATTCGTGAAGCGATCCGAAGGGGTGCATGTCTCGCCGATCTCAGATGGATTGGAGTATAAGACGGACGCAGCGAAATGAAGACGTGTCCATGAGCATCGCGAGTTATTTTCCGGCCAATTACCGCGAGGGCAGGGCGGCCTTCATCAAGGCCGCCGACAAGCTGGGCATGGACATCACCACCCGCGTCCATCCCGCGGCCAAAGGCCCGCGCGGCCGCCCGCTGTTCATGGATGTGGCCTGCGCCGGGGACCGCGCCGCCAAACGCGCATTGATGCTGATCTCGGGCACCCACGGCGTCGAAGGCTATTTCGGCTCCGGCGTGCAAACCGGTTTGCTGAAGGAAGGCCTGACCAAGCGCATCCCCAAGGGCGTGAAGCTGGTCGTACTGCACGCCCTCAATCCCTTCGGCTTTGCATGGGACCGCCGGGTCAACGAAGACAATGCGGACATCAACCGCAACTTCGTCGACCACAAGAAGCCACCCGCCAATCCGGCCTATGACGAGCTTGCCCCCTGGATCGCGCCCAAGGAGATTTCCGAAGAAGCGATGAAGGAGGCCAACCGCAGGCTCGGCGAATATGCCGGTGCCCATGGCCCGTTCGCGTTGCAGACCGCGATCAGTGCGGGTCAGTACACTCATCAGGATGGCGTCTATTTCGGAGGTTCGCGCGAAAGCTGGTCGTCCGCGATGCTGAAGGACGTGATCGTCGAACATTTGCGCGGCATCACAAAGCTCGTGGTGATCGACTATCACACCGGCCTCGGCGATTGCGGCGCGGCCGAGATGATCACCGAAGACCTCCCCGGCTCCTCCGCCTACACACGCCAGAAGACGATCTGGGGCGACCGCATCAAGTCGAGCGAGGCCGGCGAATCCGTGTCCGCACCGCTCACCGGCACCATCGACAAGGCGATGGCCAAATTCATGGGCAAGGCCGAACTCACCTTCGCCGCCCTCGAAGTCGGCACCGCGCCGATGCGCGACGTCTTCAATGCGCTGCGCAAGGACAATTGGCTGCATCTGCAGAAGAAGCCCGACCGCTCGCGCTGGGAAACCATCAAGGGCGAGATCCGGGCTGCCTTCTATCCGGATACCGAGAAGTGGAAAGACGATGTGTGGCAACACGCCACCGAAACGGTCGACCCCGCGCTTGGCTCGCTCGCCTGAACGGTTTGCGGCCCCGCGCCGATCCGGGCTATAGCAGGCCCATCCGCACCCGTAGCTCAGCTGGATAGAGTGCCGCCCTCCGAAGGCGGAGGTCACAGGTTCGAATCCTGTCGGGTGCGCCAGCAAATCACCAAAAACAAACACGGCGCCCGAAGGCGCCGTGCTCGAAGCAAGAAAGACGTTCGGCCTTAAGCTTTGGCCTTGCGGCGGCGCGCCATTGCGGCCCCGACCAAACCGGCACCGAAGAGCGAAAGCGTCATCGGCTCGGGCACGTCGCCGACCGGTGTGCCGCCGCCCTGATCGGACGCGAGCACATAAACGCGGTCGACGACCACGTCGGAGGCAGGATTGCCTTCGGGCGAAAAGTCGAAATTGACGATGTAGTCGCCATCGGCAAGTACATTGGCAAGGCCGGAATAGTGCAGCCAAACCGTCGGCTGGTTCTGATCGTGCACGGAGTAATTCGCAAGCTGAATACCGGCGATGGTCGCTTCGAATTGCGCGTCGTTGGTGTTGTTGAAACCGTTCTGAGGGGCGTAGGCGTCGAAACCGATTTCGTAGGTGCCAGCCGTCAGATGGATCGTCTGCGACAAGGTCTGGTGGGCGATATCGTCCACGAAATAGACGCCGTAATTGCCACCTGCATCGTCGCTTCCCAGGACGATGGGATCGGAAGGGACCGCCTCGCCAAACGCCGAACCCGTCGAGCCATCCGTGACGATTACGGCGACCGGATAAGTGCCGCCGCCCGTGGTAGTCCAACCCGTAAGGTCTCCGGTCTCAAAGCTGCCATTGGTGACGAGGTTGGCGTGGGCAGCCGCAGTGCTCATGAGAAGTGCGGCGGCTCCGGCGAGAAATTTCTGTCGCATATCAAACCCTCAAAACTCTTAACACTCGCGCTTGAAGCGCTCCTGACGACAAATATGCAATTTCCAAGCCAAAAATCTAGCGACTTCAAATAGCTGGGCTTTCAAAAAGCCCGCGCTACGATCTGTTAGCGGGCTTTACAACATCGCTGCGTGTCATGGTTAACGACGATCCGGGCGAAGGCCCCAAGGCTTCCGCCCGGATCGAAGGGTTTAAAACGTTACCCACACGCCGCTGCGCCAATAGCCGCGGCCATGATGTTCGCGCCAGCGATAGCGATCCGCATGGTGCCAGCGCCAATTGTCGTCATGCACCACCAGCCCGAATTCCGGGCGGTATTCATAGTGGTCGCGGACATGCCAGCAATCGCCGTCGCGGTTGCAGACGATATAGGCCGAAGCGCTTGACGCGCTGGCGGCAAGAATGCCCGCGCCCAAGGCGGTCGCGGCTGCAAGTTTCAGAACCGTTTTCATGCTGTTTCTCCCGTATGGCCCCACAGGGGCTTTAAACGGGCCAGCGAAAAAGCGGTTCCTTGTGAAACCTAACTTGCCTTGCCCCGATTGACGACTGCGCCTGACGAAGACGAGGCGACCACTATGGGAACCTCATGTTCCGCAAGCGCAGGGCGCAACTTCTTTCGTTTCAACGCCGCCTCAACATGAGGCGCAAGTTCCGCTGCCTTTTTCGCTTCGCGTGCGAACACTTTGGATTTGAATTCCGGCAGCACACGCGCCGCGAACAGTTCCAACGCCTCGCAGATCATCTCATGCCGGTTCTTTCCCGCCTGCTGCAGGAAGATGATCTGGTCTACGCCCACAGATTCGAACTCGCGGATGTGCCGCGCTAAATCTTCCGGCGTGCCGATGCCCGGCGCGCGGTCATCGCCCACAGCGCCCGGCCGTTTCGCCGCCTCGATCAGCGCCTGCTGCCGGTCGCCCTGCAGTGTTTTGAAATCGCGCCAGAGCTTCGGATACCCCGGCGTCGCATCGCGGGCGACCAGCGCGTTCACCGCGTAACCGAAGAACTCGAACCCTTCCTGCCCGCGGCGCACAGCTTCAGCAGCATCGTCGTGAATCGAAAAGGCCGACACCATCGCGATATTCGCATTCACGCTGTGGCCGAGCGGCACGCAGGCTTCGCTCTTGATTGTATCGTAATAGATTTTCGACCAGGTTGCCGCCTCCTGCGGATTGACGAAAGAAAAGGCAAGCGCGCCGAGACCGTTGGCCGCCGCAACCTTGATCGTGTCGCGATTGGTGCACGCCATCCACATCGGCGGATGCGGCTTTTGCACCGGCTTGGGGATGACATTGCGCGCCGGCATCGAAAACGATGCGCCTTCGAAACCGGGATAGGGCGTCATCACCATCATGTCGGCAATGGCGCCGGCGGCTTCGAGCGACCAGGCACGTTTTTCTCTCGCCGGAATGTTGAACCCATGCAGTTCGAGACGCGTCGCACCTTCGCCAATCCCGAAATCGAGACGGCCGTCGGAAACAACATCCAGCGTCGACAGGCATTCCGCAGTGCGTGCGGGATGATTGTAACGTGCGATCACCTGACGGATGCCGTGGCCGACGCGGATGTTTTTGGTGCGCGCAGCAGCAGCGGCCAGAAAAACCTCCGGCGCGGAGCAATGCGAATATTCCTCCAGAAAATGATGTTCGACGGCCCACGCATGATCGATGCCCAGCCTGTCGGCGAGCGCCACCTGATCGAGCGCCTGATGAAACAGGTCGCGTTCCGAGGTCGGGCCCCAGGGTCCGGGCAATTGCAGTTCGTAGAAGACGCCGAAGCGCATGGCATTTCTCCGGTTCGAGTATGGCGGTCGCCTATGGTAGCGACCGTTTTGCGGAAAACGCCACTTGGAATTGACCAAAGAAAAACGGCCGCCTTGACTGAAGGCGGCCGTCTTCTCGAGACTTGCCGTGTAGTCTAGGACCGCTTTCTGCGGCGCAGTGCGCCGATACCGGCCAGCCCCGCACCCAAAATGGCAAGCGTGGCGGGCTCAGGTGCATCCACCGGATTGATTTCGAAACGAGGTTCGAAATCAATTCCAGATTGCACCGTGTGGCGATCGGCAAAGAAGATATCGATTGTATGATCGCCGGCAGTGAGCGATGCGGAGGTGAACGGCGCGGATGATAGCGCGTGCACGCCACCGGCATCGTCTGCCAGGATACCATCGATGAAGACCCACGCGTCGTCGTCGGCGCCCAAGCTCAGAGAAACCGTCCCGCCGCCAGCACCCAGGTCAAACGTTCCCGTCCAGTGAACGGCACGATAACCGTTAGCGCCGCCATTTCCACCTGCTCCGTCCGGATAAAAATTGGACGTGAAGAGGAGAGGAAGCGTATCAATTTGCGTTTTCTCATAGGTCACGATGCCGGCATGCGGCGTCCACCAGAGAATTTCATTGCTCCCGTTAATATCGGAAATCGGGCCCGAGCCGCCGCCATAACTGAGGGCGAGCGCTGACGCGACTGGCAGTCCGTCGGGGCCAAGCGAGCTCTCGACGAGGCCTGTTACGATACCGCCGTCGATACCGTTTTCCACATCGGGATTATTGGCAGAAAGAATATAATAATAGCCGGTCATGGCGTCCGCCATGGCTGGCGCGACGGAAGCGAGCGACATTGCAAGGGCTGCGGCGGCGATACCGAGCGAGCAAGAAACTTTCATAAGAACCCACCTTTCTTGAACCCTGGGTCTAATGAAGCAAGCGGTATGCCGAATCCCGAAACAGGCCGGAATCCATCCTTAAAGCCCCAGAAAATTCCGGCCCCTGTAATCGGCGCTTACGACACCGAAGAAATGATATTTCGCGATCGCAAAAGTCAAATTTCCGCGCGAGCGCAGCGCGCCGATTGATCCTGATCGTGCAGCGGCGTCCGGCGCGAGGGACTGAAATCGGCGCGCACATGTGCCCACCAGAAACCGACATAGGATTTCTCGGTGCCCGCCCCGAACACTTCCGGCGCCAGCTTCTTGAGCTTCGGCAGCCGCGTCCACGCGACGTTGGGAAAAGTGTGATGTTCGTTGTGATAGCCGGTGTTGAACAGGATGAGATTGAGAACGGAATAGGTGGAGCGCGTGGGTTGGGTCTCGTTATCGCCGGGATGTTCGGCCAGCGACTGGCCGAGATTGGTGATGCCGGCCTTGCCCAAAAACAGCGACAAACTCCAGACGTGATAAAGCCATCCCATCCATCCGAATGCCGCGAACAGGAAGATATTGGTGAGAGCCGATACGGCAATGAACAGCCGCATTTCGTTCTTGGGGGGCTTGGTGGCGCCGATATTGCGCTCACGATCCTTCGTCGCACGGCCTGCTTGCTTGCGATAGAACGGAACGAAGATGCGGTTCGCGATCATATAGCCAAGCGGCAGCGCCTGGATCACCAGTTCCGCTGCCGTCAGCCAGGGCTGCAATTTCGGATGTTTGGCGCGATAGGACCGCCGCGCAAGAAACCGACATAGATCTTCATGTTCGTAGTCGCGCTCGTAATTGCCCAGATGCGGGTGATGGCTCGAAACATGTTCGTGCTGATAGGTGAGCTGCCCGCCGAACGACGTCATGATGACTTCGAGCAACAGATCGAAGCCGAGCTTTGCGCGCCGCTCGCGAAAGACGAGCCGATGCGCGGTTTCGTGCAGCAGCGCAGCCGCCGAATGCAGCATGAGCTGGCCGAAAAAAAACGCTGCGAAAAACACCACGAAAATGTTGGTGCGCCCGACGAGCCACGCGCTCGTCCAGTAAACCGCGAGAATAACAAGCGCGCCGATCAATCCGCGCCACTCAGGTCCTGCAAGGCTGGCCGCTTCGGGATGGGCCTTCATCACCGCCACGCGCATTTCGATGTGGCGGCGCGACTGCGGCGACAGCAGGTTTTCCTGCAGCACCGGTCCGTCTCCGGCGCGCGCAACGGCAATGGGTGAGGCGTTGTTCATTCTCGGGCAGCCAGGATCATCGCCACGCTAACCCTTCAGGGCAGCAAAGCAATCAGCCCCGGCTTTTCATGATGTCGCGGATTTCGCGCAGCAGCACCACGTCTTCGGCCGGGGGAGGGGGCGCCGCCGCCGGTTCCGCCTTCGGTGCGGTGAGCCGGTTGATCTGGCGGATCAGAAGGAACAGCACGATCGCCACGATGATGAAATTGATCATCGCGTTGATGAAGTTGCCGTAGTTGAGCGTCACCGCGCCGGCCTTGGCGGCCTCGGCCAGCGTATCGGTGTGCGGGCCTTTGATCGTGACGAAGAAGTTCGAGAAATCGAGCCCGCCCAGAAGAATGCCGAGCGGCGGATTGATGATGTCCTTGACCAGGGAATTGACGATGCCGGTAAACGACGCGCCGATGATCACGCCGACCGCGAGGTCGATGACGTTGCCGCGCATCGCGAATTTTTTGAATTCCTCGAACATGCCCGCACCCGCCTGGAAACTCGGCGAGAAAGCTAGTCCGCCGCGGGCGCTTCAACAACCCGGGCGCGCAGGAACGCGCAGAAGGCCCAGCCCGCCGCACCGCCCGCGACCACGCCCAGCGTGTTGGCGATTTCATCGTTCAGGCTCATGTCGCGCCCGACAAAGCCCTGAAGGACTTCGAGCCCCGCCCCATAGGCCACCAGCACCACAAGCGACCAGGGCCACCACCACCGGCGGGCTTCCAGCGACACTGTCATGAGCCCGGCCAAAAGGGCATAGGCGCCGAAATGCTGCAGCTTGTCCCAGACATTTAAGCCGATACCGCCCGGCCCCAGCTCGCCCCACGCCACAACGGCCAAAAGGACCCAGAACAGCGCCATGGCCAGCCGGGTCAGGTTTTTCTCGGTTTTCAAGGTCACAAGGTTCTCTTGGATACGCCGAACATGCGTGGCGACCGCTTGAAAAGGGCTTAAGCCCCGTATATGACGCCGCCTCTTTGGGGCCGCCCGGCTGGGCATGCCGTGGCGACCCGTTAATGCGAACAGGCACCCAAAAGCCTCACTGGCAACCGTGGCGCCAATAAGGAGACCGCAAAATGCCCAAGATGAAGACCAAGTCGAGCGCCAAAAAGCGCTTCAAATTCACGGCCAACGGCAAGATCAAGCACGGTCAGGCGGGCAAGCGCCACGGCATGATCAAGCGTTCCAACGAGCAGATCCGGGAACTCCGGGGAACCTCGACCATGAGCGCATCCGAAACCCAGCGCGTGAAGCGCTGGATGCCCTACGGTTGAGGGAGAGGTAGATGTCCAGAGCACCCCGCGCCGTACCGTCCCACGCCCGCCGCAAGAAAGTTTTCAAGCAGGCCAAAGGCTTTTATGGCCGCCGCAAGAACAACATCACCTCGGCCAATGCCGCGGTCGA
>Ga0335070_10000057_pt1 | contig 128304 bp, 108 predicted proteins | sample Lox_Sample_13_FD_206722 | JGI IMG/M metagenome (GOLD analysis project Ga0335070, IMG submission 206722) | Soil microbial communities from Loxahatchee National Wildlife Refuge, Florida, United States - Lox_Sample_1.3 | ecosystem: Environmental > Terrestrial > Soil > Wetlands | place: USA... | reverse complement strand
CCAGGCGCTCATGGAGAACAGGTCCTCTCAACCCCCGCTCGTTCGTTTTGGCGCATTTGAATTGGATTTGCGCGCGGGAGAACTCCGCAAAGAGGGGCTGAAGATCAAGCTCCAGGAGCAGCCCTTTCAAATCCTAGCTATGCTGCTGGAGCATCCAGGACAGGTGGTCACCCGTGAGGAACTCCGCAGCCGGCTTTGGCCCGGCGACACGTTCGTGGATTTCGACCATGGCCTGAACAAGGCCATCAACAAACTGCGCGAGGCGTTCGGCGATTGCGCGGATACCCCCCAGTTCATTGAGACTATCCCCAAACGCGGTTACCGCTTCCTGACACCCACTGTTGACTCCAACCCTCCCATGCGCGGTTCAGTCATCGATTCCATCGCCGTATTTCCGCTTTCCACGTCGCTCCCAGATCCCGACCTCGAATATCTATCTGTCGGCATCCCCGGGAGTATCATCCACAGTCTTTCGCATATAACCGGCGTTCGGGTGATCGCCTGGAACAGCCTTTTGCGCCAAGGCAAGGAAGAGGATCCACTTGCCGTTGGGCGTTCGGTGGGCGCCAAAGTCATTCTCATTGGCCGTATCTGGCAACGTGGCACAAAGCTGCGTCTGCATGTCGATCTTCTCGATACCACCAGTGGCGAAGCTCTCTGGGGCGAACAATACGACCGCGACCTTACGGAGCTCTTCGCTATTCATGACGACATCGCCCGTGAAGTGTCGGCTCGCCTCCGCGTCAAACTGACCGGTGTGGATACCACCCGAATGACCAAGCGCTACACAGAGAATGTCGAAGCCTATCAGCTCTATGTCCGCGCCCGGCGCTGGTGCGAAAAACGCTCGGCCGAAGGCTTCAAACGCGGTGGCGAATACCTGACTCGCGCCATCGAACTCGATCCTAATTTCGCCTTAGCTCACGCCGAGTTGGCTCAAATTATTTCCGTCCCGTGTTACTACGGCGCCGTGGACCCGAATATCGCCTACCCCAAGGCGCGGGTGGCGGCTCTTCGGGCCCTTGAGCTCGATGCCGACCTTCCAGAAGCTCACGAGGTCTTGGCAACCACACTCAAGAACTACGATTGGAATTGGGCTGAAGCCGAAAAGGAATACATTCGCGCAATCGAGTTAAACTCGAACTACTCCAACTCGCACTATCACTATTCGTATTTCCTCTTCGAGTCAGGCCGGTACGACGAAGCGATTGTGGAGGCTACGGAAGCCCTGAACCGCGATCCAATGTCGGGACTCCTTAACGCGGGGCTGGCTTGGGTCCTACTCAATACCCGTCATTACGAGCGCTGCATTAAACAGGCGCACACGGCGATCGAGGTCGACCCCAACATGGTCCTCTGCCGTTGGAGCCTTGCCGGCGCCTATGAAGAACTCGGTGAATATGAAGCAGCTCTAGAAGCCTACGAAAAGAGTTTCTCTCTGGGAGCACCCATCGCGCTGGGGAAGGCATTTGTTGCGCACGTGCACGCTAGACAAGGAAACTCTCAGGCAGCGTGGGACATCCTTAAGGAACTCCAGGCCATTTCTAACACACGGTTTGTCCCGGAGGTCGCTTTCGCCATCATTTATGACGGTCTTCGGGAGGCCGATTTAGCGTGCGATTCATTGGAAAGGGCCTGCGAAAGACGTGAGACAAACCTTGTTCAGATAAAAGCACATCCCAGTTTCGACGCTGTTCGGCATCATCCCCGCTTTCAAGCAATCGAACGTCGCGTCGGCCTCAGAAAATAATCCTGTATTACGAATATGTTGCGGCGTACAAAAAAGGGCAGTTTCGCTCCCTCCTATCTCCTATCCCGTCAATCCAGTCAAGGGCATGCGGATATGGCGGTGAAAAAGGGACCACCCTCCTGCCGCGAGAGTGCGGCATTTCTTGAGGCCGCATTCATAATTACCTATGTACAAACAATAATCGGTCTACTACCAGTGTGAAAACTGTTGCCCATTGTGTGCAAATATTTTCGCGGTATTTTGGCACTTGCGTTTTCTCTGCGATTACCTATACTCCACACCCAATTATTGGAGTTCATCGCTTTCGACGGTGTCCCTTCGCGAAGTAGGCCCACATAGATTGCATGGAGGGGATTGATGAGACACACTCTCCGGCCCCGGTTTCGACTCGCCGCTATTTTGATCTTTGCCTTGGTTGGCACGGCCGTCTTCGCTTTGCCGACCCAAGGGCAAGCGTTACCAACCTGCCAGGATTGGGGCGTGATTTCCAAGTGGAATGTCACCCTGACTTATTCCGGTTCTGGATCGTATAGCGACCAGAACGGAAACACGTACGACGTATCAGAGAGCGGCACCATTACCGGTCAAATTAGTCTTGGATCGCCACCGAGCGATCAATGTCCGGCCATACTGGACGCTTCCGGTCATGTCGTGGGAGGTGAATTATTGCAGTACGGATACGCCACGACAAATCCGCAAGTACAGTACGCCATAAACATAAACGACGCGAGCACCGGAACCTGTCAAGACCTCACTAACCCCTTTGTTGTACACCCCGCGCAAGCTTTTTTGACGGCGAACGCGGCGAGTAGCGCTCGCGCTAACCTCACGATGCAGCTTGATTTTTCGAGCCCCAACAGCCCTCCGCAAGTGAGATTCGGATTTTACCCTAGCGCGGATGGTCTGGCGACAACCGTCAAACTTGACCCTGCCTGTGGTGGGCAACCAAATACCTCCACGGCCCCTGGCCCTTTTGGCCCGAATACCTTTCCTCCCGGAAACAACGACCTTCAGGCTGCAGGCCTCCTTCCCACGACGGTCGCCGCTTTTTCCGGGAGCCAGACGTACGTCGGAGGCTCCTACTGGGGGGACTTGCCCTCGAACTTCGTAACTTGGACGCTGAATTGGACGGCCACTCCGGTGCCACCGAATCTGGATTTGGTGGTAACGATTCCAAGCTATTCCACTTGGCGGCCAGCCGGCGGACAGACGGAGAAAGATATTGGTTTCGATCCTGACACGAACTCCGGTGTGCTCGAAATCGAGGCCCAGCTCATTGACAAGGATACCGGTCTCGCAGTGACGTTCACTCCAGACACGATTAAGTTCCAACTTGCCGACGTCTCGCGCGAGCCCGGTGTGGTTCTGAATTGGCCAGCAAATGGCACGACCGATCCAGACTTGACCTTCACGTGTCTACCTGATCCGTTCAGTGCTTCCAATTGTCAGCTAACCTCCGATAAAACGGAGGCTGATTTCACGCCGGATCCAGCTCAACTGACCACTGCGTTCTTTATTGAACTTGATCCTCACGACTGGGGCGCATGGGGTACTCTCAACGTGACCGCCATGGTGGACGGAAACCCGGTCAAGGGGCACCTGCAGCTTCCGCCGCCGTTAGTCAGCGACCCCAACGCCACAAACATCCTGATTCCTCGGCGCCAGCCAGGTTCGTTTATTGCCGACAATTGGAAGTCAGATCACAACATTCCACTGGAAACACCGGATTCCGACGACAAGGAAGACAGCCCCAATGGGAGCTCGGACAATAAGGGAGACGGCTTCACTCTTTATGAAGAGTATCGGGGTTTTTACGTACCCGCCTGCCCGAAGTGCCCTCAGATGACCCACCGCGAGGGCGATCCCCAAAAAAAGGATTTGTTCGTGATTAATATTGACAGCGCCGCCCGGCCGGATATCACCGACGGCATTGGACTGTTTCAGGGAGCGACGGGGTTAAACGTTTGCTGCCGCACGCTCACCGTAAACCAAATAACTCCCGATCGCATCATCAATTTCAATCACGCCAACGGGCCTCATGAAGTGGACCAACACGCGGTTTTGGTTCTGGAAGGTCTTTCGGGCACAAACGGTTGCACGTCAACCACGACGCTCATGCCCGGACCACCTAAGGTCGTCAACCGCATTTTTATTCCGCCCGTGAGTGATTTTATCCAGCACATACGTACCTATCGGCAGATCGGCCTGGTTGTCAGTTCAGTGATTACTCAGGTGAAGTCGATGGTTGCCCATGAGTTGGGTCATGCCTCCTCGATTTGGCACCACGGCGAGGAACCAAGCGACGATGTCTACTGGTATTCACCTGACGGCAGGACAATTAAGGAAATTCCTAAGGGCACGTCCAAGTCGGCGATTCCCCTGTACGTCGCGAACGATGCGGGTTCACCGATCCACGTCTTCACGGAAGGGGGAAAGAAAACCGCTCCGAAGGAACTGCACGCCGCGGATATTGGACTCGGTACGCCGAACATATGGGGAAAATACCCACAAGGGGCATTTAATGGAACTCACAGCGGCGATGTGCTGTGCTTCATGCGCTACGACATCTCAACCAACTATGTCGCGCAGGCGGATGCAACAAAACGCTACTATACCGGCGAACTTACGGGGACGTCGCTGACAAGCACGACTCAAGGAACCGGCCCGAACAAGTCCCCGCGCTCGCCACAGTCAAGATACGGAAGCGCGCAATCCTCGCCACAACGTGGCGATTGCTCCACGCAGCTTTGCGTCAACGACCATGTGATTCCGGAACCCCGCGGCACCCCCGCTCCGAAGGATGAATGTGTTGCCGAACAGAATTCCGCGGCACAGCAGCTTGGACTACCTTAAACGGAAGAGCGAGGGTTCTTACGATGAGTTCTAGAATACGGAAATCGCCAGCTTGGCTATTCGCCTTCAGCCCAGTAGTCGTACTTCTTTTGTTTGCTTTACCTTCAGTGGCGCAGACTGGAGCGGTAGCTCCCGTTCCAGAGCTAACACTTTCCGTCAACAATCGTTTTGCGGCGGCAGTGTCGCAAGGATGGCCAATCATCCTCGAGCTGCAGGTCAGCCATCCCGACCAGTTTCTTCCCAACGGGAATGTGGACCCGGTGGTGTTGAGCACGTCCACCGCGAGTTGGACGGATGCGGTGCAGATCACCGTGCAGGACGCATCGGGAACGCCGCAAAGCTGGTCGTTTACTTTGGTGCCTCTCCCGGCCGGGACCCCAGCATCAGCTACTCTCGGTTCCGACGTCGTAGCCCGGCTCTTTTGGACGCTCAGCCCCTCGAAGAGCCAAAGTCTCCCCGCGGGTGTCTATCAGGTCATAGCCACACTCGATACGACGTCCACGGCCAGGGGTGGTTCTTTCAACGGACAAGTCCAGACTTCTGCTTCTGTGACCATCACCCCCGAACCTTCTCCACTTCCCGCCGCGCAGGAACAGGACAAATTCACAATCCTCACGGCGTACGACCTGCTCCAAGGAAACGATACGCAGGCGCTAACGGACACGAATACTCTTGTTGCTAACCAGCCGAATAACTCGGACGCTCTGTTGCTCCAGGGCGACGTGTTGATGGCACAGGGTCAGCTTCAACAGGCAATCGCGGCTTATACGCAGGCTGACTCAATATTCACGACGTCATTTCCGAATTCGATCGAACCCGAGAAGCTGATCGACGGCCGGCTAAACCAGGCCCGGGCACAAATGATCAGTCAGTCGGGTATCGTTGGTGTGCCGCAGGTTGCACTGGCCTTTGGCAACATTTCCACGCAAACGCCAGGAGTTGTTTCTGTTGATTTGACGCTTTCCAATAACGGCACGGGAGTCGCGGAGGTCTCGCAGATTTTCGGACTCTCCTATACGACGATCGCTGGTACAGGCAAGGTAGCCTACGACAGTACCTTGTCACCAGCCTTCCCAATCGTCGTTGATACACTGGATCCGGGTGACTCCACGATAGTAACTATCATTTTAGACGTGCCGGCCTCGGTAACCCAGTTCAACATTACTGCCGACGGCCAAGCGGCAGATGAAGTGGGCACGCTCTACGACATCCATGCAGCGCAAGCCATCTCCCCAGGTTCTTCGAACAGTGGTAATCCTCCAAGCCCTCTCACCATTACAGCCGGCAACGTAATGCTGCAATACGGCCAGCCTGTGCCGTCGCTGAACAACGTGTCTTACAGCGGGTTTCTCAATGGTGATGGCGCTGCCTCGCTCACTGGCACGCTCAACTGCATCACCACGGCGAAGCAGACCAGTCCGGTAGGTTCGTACCCGATTGCCTGCTCGGGCTTGAGCTCACCCAAGTACACAGTTACTTACGCCCCTGGCACACTCTCGATCACACCGGCACCGCTCATGGTTACCGCATCAAATGCCACGCGACTATATGGACAGCCAAATCCGGCTTTTACCGGTACTTTTTCCGGCTTCGTAAACTCTGATTCGGCAACGTCCCTCGCTGGGGCCCTAAGCTGTACAAGTCCAGCGACTGCTTCAAGTCCCGTCAGCGGTAGCCCGTACGCGATAACCTGCTCCGGCGTTAGTTCACCGAACTACACAATAGCCTTCCAGCCCGGTTCGCTGACGGTGAGCAAGGCCACGCCTGTCATCGTGTGGAGCAATCCTCCGGACATCACGCAAGGGACGCCACTCGGAACAACGCAACTAAACGCCGCGACTAGCCCTAGCGTGACAGGCACATTCACCTATACACCCTCGGCGGGGACCATTTTGCTTATTGGTACAAGCCAGACGCTTTCAGTCAACTTCATGCCGACCGATTTGGTGGACTACAACTCCGCGTCGGCCAGTGTCTTGATCAACGTCAAACAGAAAACCCCTGTGCCAGGCGATCTGAACGGCGACGGCGTGGTGAACTGCGCCGACCTCGCCGTTGTCAAAGCCTCCTTCGGCAAAAAGGCAGGCCAACCTGGTTTTGATCCCCGCGCAGATGTCAACGCCGACGGGATTGTCAACATTCTCGACCTTTCGTTCGTAGCAAAACAATTGCCGACAGGAACAACGTGCCCTTAGAGCGAGAGGAAAACAACTTCGCCACCGGAGAAGCTCCAAACCTCTCACTACTACTAGTACAAAATTGTGTGCACCGATAACGTGGCTTAGATTATAGTGCCGGGGCACAAGATTTGCTTTTCGGTTTGTTTCTTAGTTCGCCAGGTCCCTTGACGAAACTCGATTATAAAGAACGGAGAGTGATCCGATGAGAAAGACATTCCTCCTGATTGCATCCATCGCGGCACTGATCGCTTTGGCGCTGCCGAACCGCGCATTTGGTGATTCTTCGCTGGCTGTTTCCTCGGCTACAGTTTCCCAGGGCAGCACCTTTGACGTTGAAGTGGATATCTCAGGCGCAGTTGACCTGTATGCCTACCAACTCGACTTGGATTTCAACCCCAGCGTCCTCCAATCGACAGGTGTGATCACGGAAGGAACTTTTTTCCAGTCGGGCGGCGGCTTTGTTCCCGGCACTGTAGACAATAAGGCCGGAACGATCACGTACAACGCGGATAGCCTGCTGGGCCCCGGGCCTGGTATGACGGGAGGCGGCCAGCTCATCGTCTTTGAATTCAGCGCTTTGGCGGCCGGCACAAGCGGCTTGAATCTAGCCAATATCACGCTGCTAGATTCCAACCTCAGCGACATAAATTTCACTTCGACCGACGCCTCGGTGACGGTAACCGGCAGCGGCCCAGTGCCGACGCCAGAACCGGGAAGCCTGCTTCTTCTGGCGAGTGCCCTTGGCACAGTTGGGCTATTGGCCCTTTTCAAGAGAATCTGAAACGCCAACTAGTTTGGCCAAAACAGACCAATGCCTCGGATGCGGCATCCTATCGCCACGCCTGATTAATGTTGCGTACGGGTGGGAAACATCGATTGCAAGCCGAATCGTCTTTACCGTGAATGTGGACAACAGAGGCAGAATTTTTTGTCGATAGACGTCTTCATCTAGCCATTTAGGAAGAGTTGACGAGTCCCACTTGCTTTGCGCTTCAGCCTGCCTTTTCCGTGTCGCGGCTCTCCGAGCCTCAGCTATGGCACTATGCGTCGCAATCTGCCCCAACTTCGCTTGCCGCAATATATTTTCTCGATTCACATCGGGGACGTGCGAGTTTATTCTGGGGCACGGGATTGTTCTAACGTCAGCTTGTAAGCGACGTAATACTTGTAGATATTGCTCACGTACTGGACGGTCTCCTGCCCGATGTCCTTCGCTACGACAAGCTCGACATTCCCAAACCATTGATTGGGATCGAGCCCTTCCGTACTTGGCGTTTGGGGGGGGGACGATTCCGTCTTCACGAACTGCATCGTCTGCGATGGCGTAAACGGAGCAATTCCAACACAGTTACACGCCAGGCAGCTGGTAGATTGCTCCGATCAGATGTAAGAATGAACTGGCAAAATTAACAATCCCGCGCAATTGTTGTTTTCCCGAGCGAAGGACCCGCCTAGCCCTGAAGACCGGGAATTCCGCGGCGCGGCCTGTAATGAAAGTCAATACGTACGATTACCGGCAATCGACAATATAATTGGGGGAATGTTAGACTCGCAATCATACATGGGGCACAAAGTCCGACGATCTTCATTGCTCTGCCAGGGATTTCCCGTTCAAGAGGCTCTCCCGCCCTCAGAGTTCTCTCAGGCCCCAGTTTAGTGTTAGAGGATAGCGCCTTTCCCCACTCGCTCTGTCTGAGTTCGCGAGAGGAGCAGGCGATTCCTCGGACAAGGTTGCATGGCTGCGGGGATATCAAGATATGAAAAGTGCCGGGTTCCGATTTCTATCGGGAATTTTCGCGCCTCAGCGCTGTGGACCTTCGTTTCGCTTGTTGTTCTCCTGCTGTTCTTCCCAGTCCCTTCGTGTTTTGCCCAATCCGTAGAGCAAAAGAAGGTCCTGCTTTTGTCCCAGGAGGACCTAAGTTGGCCGATCTTCCGGGTAATTGACGAAAATGTCCGGGCCGCACTGCACAGCGGTTTGCCGGGAGGAGTGCTCATTTATAGCGAGCACATGGATGTCTTCCATTTTCCGGACCGAGTCTCCCAAGCACAAAAGAAAGCGTGGATTCAGAGAAAGTACGCGAACTCAAAGCTCGATCTGATCGTTGGAGTTGGCGACGTCCCCACCGACATATTTCCAAACGTTCCCCTTGTCTATTTAAGTGTTCAGCCGCAAGAGAATCCACCCATTCGCGTTAGCGCGCATAAGGATGCTGCCAGCGTTTGGGCTGTACTCGGCGCTGGTAAAACCGTCGAATTCGCTCAGCGATTACAGCCCAAGCTGCGTCAGGTAGCAGTGATCGTAGGCACTTCACCAACCGAAGGCGTCCTGCTGGATCAAGTTCGCCAGCAACTTGCGCATGTTTCCCCACAATTGCAAGTCACCTACCTAACAAACCTGCAATTTTCCGAAATATTGAAAAGAGTCGGGGCACTGAATCCAGAGAGTGCCGTGCTTTTCGTGGCTTTTACGCGTGACGCGGATGGACGGCCATTCATTGCGGCCGAAGCCATACGCAAAATCGCCGCTGTTTCCGAAGCCCCTGTGTATGCCGTATTCGACGCAGCCATTGGGTCTGGCGCCGTCGGAGGCTATGTTACGAGATTCGGCGAAATGGGCAAGCAAGCAGGTGGGATAGGGCTTCAGTTTATTGCCGGTGAACATCCCGGCGACGCCATGGCGCGAAATGATTATCTTCTTGATTGGCGCCAACTACAGCGCTGGCAAATACCCGAGTCTTTGCTCCCTGCCGGCACCATCTTGATCAATCGCCAGCCCACGGTCTGGGAGCTCTACTATCGTTATATCCTTGGCGCCATTCTTGCTCTCCTGGTCCAAACCCTGCTCATCCTGGGATTGTTGTGGCAGAGGGCAAGAAAGAAGAAATTTCAGAAGCGCCTGCTGGACCAGATAGCCTTTCAGAGAATGCTCGCGGATCTCTCCACGACCTTCATATCTCTGCCAGAGGAGCAGATCGGTGCGACCATCGAGAAGAGCCTCGGCCGGATTGCGAACTATCTCAAGCTCGACCGCATTACTCTTTTCGAGTACTTACCCGGACCTGCAGAATTTCGCGTGGCTTTGTTCTGGCGTAACGACGAAGTTCCGCCTGCCCCAACCGTGATTCAGGCTGATAACTTACCGTGGACAGCGAAGTTCCTTCGGCACGGTGAAATGGTACTCATTCACGGCCCGGAGGGCTTTCCAGAAGAGGCGGCCGCGGAAAAGCAGCAGTTTGAAAAATATGGCGTGTGTTCGGTCGCCATCATTCCTATGAAGGCGGGCGATCAGATGTTTGGCGCCATCTCGTTTGCCACTGTCAATCGTCGCGTTTCCTGGACCGAGGAACTGGTGGGACACGTCAAGCTATTGGCTGAGATTTTCTCCAATGCCTTGATGCGCAGAGTGGCACAGGAGGCGAAATTTAAGCACTCTGCGATCGTGGAATCCTCCGACGACGCAATCGTCTACAAGAATCTGGATGGAACCATCTTGAGTTGGAATGCGGGAGCCGAACGTTTATTTGAATTTTCAGAAGCGGAGATCGTTGGTCAATCTATCACCGTCATCATTCCAGAGGAACTGCGTGAGGAGGAAAATAGAATTTTGCAGCGCTTAAGCGCCGGAGAGCGCATTGAGCACTATGAGACTGTTCGCGTTGCAAAGAGCGGGAAGAAACTGGATGTCTCGTTGACAATATCTCCTGTCAGAGATTCAGCGGGAAAAGTAGTGGCCGCGTCCAAAATCGCCCGTGACATTACCGAGAAAAAACGGGCTGAGCAGGCTCTGCGCAAAAGTGAGGAGCGCTTCCGGCTCTTTATGGACCATAGCCCGGCAGTTGCCTGGATGAAGGATGAATTGGGCCGATACATCTATCTGAGCGAGAGTTACCTTGGACAGCTGGGCATTCGTCCGGAAGAACGCCTGGGCAAAACGGACTTGGAAGTGTACCCAAGCGCGGTCGCCGAAGAACTGCGTAAAAATGACCAAGCCGCCCTGGCTGGCGGCTACCCGATCGAAGTTACCGAGGAATCGATTGGTCTTGGCGGGAAACCTGTCACCTGGTTGGCTTATAAATTTCCTTTCCAGGACACCTCCGGTCGGACCTTCGTGGCGGGTATTGCCATAGACATCACTCACCGGAAGAAGTCAGAGGAGATTCTCCACAATTTGACCGGCCGACTGATTTCCGCCCAGGAGGAAGAACGAGCCCGCATTGCCAGGGAACTTCATGATGACTTTAGCCAACGACTCGCACTTTTCGGAATCGGACTCGGACGGCTCTGGAATAGCCTCCCGCCTAGCGAAGCAGAGGCACGTGAGAAGATCCTGGATATGCTGAAAGGAGCAAAGGAAATCTCCAGTGACTTGCACTCTCTCTCGCATCAACTGCATTCCAGTAAACTGGAACATGTTGGCCTCGGATCGGCGCTTGGCGGTCTGTGCAAGGAGATCGGCCTAAAACACGAAATCGACGTTCGCTTCGCCGAAATAGACGTTCCTTCCCAGATCCCGAAGGACGTGTCCCTCTGTCTTTTCCGAGTGGCCCAGGAAGCCCTGAACAACGTGGTCAAACACAGCCAAAGTAGTAGTGCGCAAGTTGAACTCAGGGGCAAGACCGGCAGTGTGACTGTTCGAATCAGCGATGCGGGACAAGGCTTCGATCCGTGTCTCGAGAATCGCTCCGCGGGCATCGGCTTGGCCGGCATGCGCGAAAGGCTGCGGCTTGTCAACGGCCAACTCGTAGTTACCTCCCAACCCAAACGGGGGACTGAAATTCTAGCCGAGGTGCCGCTGGCAAGCCTCGAAGAAGTGGAAAAAAGGAAAGCCCGGGGTGTTGCGGGGTAGAGAGATGAGACGCACACGAGTATTACTGGCCGATGACCACAAAATGTTGGTGGATGCCCTAATAGGGGTGTTAGAGCCCCGCTTTGAGGTGGTGGGCACAGTCTGTGACGGCCGCTCTCTTGTAGAGGCCGCTGCAAAATTGCTCCCTGACGTCGTGGTCGTGGATGTAGCCATGCCAGAATTGAACGGGCTGGATGCCGCGCGTCAAATTAAGCGTAGACTCCCCGAAGTGAAAATCATCTTCATGACTATGAACGAAGAGCCTGACTTGGTCGGCGAAGCGTTTCGTGCGGGAGCTTCCGGATTCTTGTTGAAGCAGGCCGCGGCATTTGAGTTGACACAGGCCATCGAAAAAGCCATAAAAGGCAGCTCCTACGTCACACCCAGAGCCGCGGAGGGTCAGGCCCATATCGATCTCCGGGAGCCTCGCGCTCGAGATCGTGCACCAGAGCCAACACCCCGGCAGCGGGAAGTGATTCAGTTGCTGGCGGAGGGGCGCTCGATGAAGGAAATTGCGTCTATTCTGAAGATTACGAAGCGAACCGTAGCCGCGCACAAGTATGCGGTCATGGAAGAATTGCAGCTGAAAACGAACGCTGACCTTATTCAGTACGCCATCAAACATCACCTTATATCGATCTAATCCTCTTCGCTCGCATCGTCGCATTGTAATTACTACCAATAGCCAACCGCATAAATTTAGTGCAGCCTGAGAGTCGAAATTGGCAGTACCGGAAAACATAAGCTACCGGAGGCAGGCGGATTTGGAACTCCATCTTGTTTTCGTCGCAGTCAGGTTACTGGCATAAAGAAGCAGCACCGAGGTGAGCTTTGAAGACTGGCAGGCGAGTTGTGCTCGCGGACGACCTCGCTTCTGTGCTGAACACAGTAGCCAAACTGTTGGACTCTTCATTCGAAATAGTAGGCATGGCCTCGGATGGAAATAATGCGTTAAAACTCATTCTGACCCAGAAGCCCGATGTCGCCGTCCTGGATATCTCCATGCCCGGCATGAGCGGAATTGAAGTTGCCCGTGAACTCAAAAGTCGCGGCGCCCGAGTTAAAATCGTATTCCTAACTGTCCACGAAGACCAGGACATCCTCGCGACCTGCCTTGCAGCAGGGGGCCTCGGCTACGTTGTGAAAGTGCTTATGGAAACCGACCTGATTCCGGCAATACACGAAGCCCTGGCTGACCGGGTGTTCGTTTCACGTTTCCCCACCCTGCCTGACCCTGTGCATGGCAATGGAAAATAGGGCGCTGCCTCTTTGCTTCGTTTTGCCAGTCCAATCCAACTATGGCAGCGTCCGTTGGCATCACTTTGCGGAGTGGGATTGTTCCAGCGTGAGCTTATAGGCGACGTAGTATTTGAAGATATTGCTGACATACTGAACGGTTTCTTGTCCGACGGTCTTGGCCACCACGAGTTCGACGTTCCCAAACCATTGATTGGGGTCCAGCCCTTCCGCGCTTGCTTGCTTCCGCAGGCGGGCAATCCGGTTGGGTCCGGCGTTGTAAGAGGCAAAAACCATGAGGGTCTTGTTCAGCGGGTCAAGCTTGGGATCATTAAAATAGGTGTCCGCAATGTTGCGCAGTATTTTCGCGCCAGCCTCGATGTTGTACTGGGCGACGTCCACATTGGGAATGTTGATTGGCGGTGCAGCAGCGTTTTTCGGAATCACTTGCATAATGCCCACCGCACCGCTGGGATTCTTTCGGCTCTGATCCAGAAGCGATTCCTGATACCCCTGCGCAACTAACATGAGGTAATCAAAGTCGTACTGCGCCGCGTACTTTTGAAAGTAGCGCACGTAAGCCTGAAACTTGGCCATCTCTTCCGTTGAAGTGGAGTCCTTTACCCATTTCGTATTTTGGGCATAGCGGCGCACCAGAGTATTGCCAAACGAAGTGCCCATAGCGTGATCCTTAAGGAACTCATCGAGGAGCTCGCGGAGCTTGGGACTGTCCTTGCGAGTTGCCCAAGCCAGTTGACCTTCGTCCTTGACGACAATATCGGGATGAACTCTCAAGTGAGTGAATATTTGCGACCAGAAGTTTGCGCGGATGGTTATGGATACCGTTGCGGGAATCAGTCCGGCGTTCACCATCTCCAACAAATCCTCATCGTTCAAATTCGGATCTGCCGCTATAAGCACGATGGGTGCCTTGCCCGCTTTTTGGAGCGACTCGTTCAGAAGTTTTAGATTCTCGTAATACACGGTCAGAGGATTGGCATAGACTTCTTTCCCGCTTAAGTCTTCGAGAGTATTCACCTGCGGCAATTTAGGGCCGGTGACGATCACTTGCTTCACGTTGGAATCAATCGGAGTTGTGAACAGCGCAATTTGCTCGCGTTCCGGCGTGACGATCAACGGGAATCCGATGACGTCGCCCATCCCCAGCATGAGGGCTTGTTCCAGTTGATCGAGCCTGACGGGAAGGAATGTGACACTTATCTTTAAGCTCCCGGATTTGTATTTGGTATTTACAAAACGCTGAAACTCATCGAACGCCTCGTAATAAATGCCGTGAGGCTGGCCCTTGTCGTAGAAAAAGCCAGAGCGGCTGGGCACAACCAGGACGCGAATCTGGCGTCTCTTCAGCATTCCATCCAGATCGCCGACTCGCCGCTCAAAAGTCGTGGGAAGTTCCAGCCTGGGGGCGGATTGTCTGGCCTGGGTCCCGGAAGCGTTGGAGGCTGCCTGCGGGACGGTCCGAGGCTCAAGAGTTGCGCTCAAGCTAGCAAATGCGATTGAAGCCAAAAAGAGGACAACTAGAAGTGTTCTGCTTTGTCTGACGCTTGCAAAAGGCATTGGTACCTCCGGTCAGACGGTGGGGCGGGTCTCCGCCATCGATTCCGGCAGTGCTGGCGACTGGACATCCCAGACTACACCAGAATTATGTCATCCCCCATTTTCACCAATTGGTACTTTTGACAATTCCGTCTGTCTGCTGTTTGGAGCATGGTTGCTGGCGTAGATTGTGTCCGCTTAACAACCCTCTTAATTTCCAAAGGATTCGCGGGCGCTCAAAACTCGTGTAGGAGGTAAACGACGGTGAGCTGTCGAATTGGGTTCTGGGTCCGAATTGTTGCGATCATTCTTTTGGCAAGTGCGGCGCCTGCGTTTGCGCAGTTGAAGCCGCAATGGATGCCCGGCCAAATGGGACTGAACGCGGGAATTCTGCCTTCCCCAGGATTCACCTACGTCAACCTTGACGTAAACTACGACGCTGGCACGTTTAACGGGCCGAATGGGAAAGCAACTTCTGCCACCGGCAATTACAACGTCTGGGCCGTCGAAAATTTGTTTTTTTTCGTGCCCGACACCAAATTTCTGCACGGAAACATCGGCTTCTACATTATGTTTCCCACTCCCGCAACCGGCTCGTTGGTTGCGGATATCAACCCCGTAGGCCCGATCAATCTAGGAGCCGCCGGAGGCGGCTCCGGCCTCGCCGATCTCTGGGTCCAGCCCTTCACCGTTGGCTGGCATCTGAAGCGCTGGGACCTCGTGGTTGGAGACGCATTCATGATCCCGACCGGGCGATATTCTCCCGGTGCCTCAGATAACGTTGGGTCTGGCTACTTCGGCAACCATCTGCAGTCCGCGGCCACGTATTACATTACGAAGAACAAAGGTACGAGTGCCAACATCTTCACGGATTGGGAAGTTCATGGGACGCGCCAGGGAACGAACAACACCACCAAGTCTCCCGGGCAGGCGTTCACCGATGAATGGGGACTTGGCCAGATTCTTCCCCTGAAAAAAGACCTCAGCAAGCTCCTGCAAGTGGGAGTGGTTGGCTACGACCAGTGGCAGATCACCGACAATGGCGGAACCATCCCGAACCCGCTGCCACTCGGCCCGCCAGCACTGCCTGCCAAAGCTATCCCTTATTACTCGGTCCACGCGGTCGGCGGGCAACTCAACTACATTCTTCCCAAGAAGAACTTCAGCCTGTTTTTTAAGGGGTATCACGAGTACTCGGCGTCTTTTCACACGATAGGAAACACCTTTTGTTTCGGCGGGGCCTGGACCTTGCTGATTCCCAAACCGAAATCGTGAGCCACCCAATCTTCGGATTCGTTGAACGATCAAAAAAAGGGAGAAATACAAAATGCAGAGCAAGCGAATGAGGATCATATTGGGCCTGTTGACACTATGCTTTGTGGCATTGGTTTCGGCCAATGCACAAGGTGAGAAAACGAAGGTTAAGGGACTCATCACCAGCCGCACTGGCGATACGGTCGTCCTGAAGACCACCGATGGAACCAGCGTCACGGTAACCATTGATGACGACACCAAAGTGCAGCAACCCAAGGGGCTTGGGGTGCGCAAGAAGCAAATGTCGGCTGCCGTGCTGATTCCGGGCCTCAAGGTATCGGTTGAGGGTACAAGCCAGGACGCCGCGCACCTCCTCGCAAAGTCGATTACTTTCGATAAAGACGATTTGCAAACCGCCGAGATGATCCAGGCCGGTTTGAATCCCACGGAGCAGAAGGTGACTGCTAACCAGCAGAATATCGCTCAAAACCAGCAGAACATCTCTGAAAACAAACAGAACATCGCGCAAAACCAGCAGAACATCGCGGCGAATCAGCAGCAGACCAGTGCCAACCAGCAAGCCATCGCGGCCAACAAAGCCACCATGGATGCCAATGCCGTCGAGACCAGCAAGCGGTTTTCGGAATTGAGCGAGTATGACACCAAGGATCAATTGGACGTCCGCTTTGCAAGCGGTAGCACCACGATCTCCGCGGCGGATCAAGAAGCATTAAAGAAGCTTGCCCACAATGCCGTCAATCTCACTGGCTACATCATCCAGGTCAAGGGCTTTGCCGATTCCAGCGGTAACGCCGCCATGAACCAGAAACTCAGCATGGAGCGCGCCCAGAACGTGATCGCTTTCCTGCTCCAGAACTGCAACATTCCAGTTCGCCACATTGTAGCTCCAGGCGCCATGGGTGAAGCGGCGCCAGTCGCTTCCAACGAAACTTCATCCGGACGCGCCGAAAACCGACGCGTGGAAGTCAAAGTCCTGCTGAACAAAGGGGTGGCAGGTAACTAAGACTCGCGCTTCGAAAGGGGAGGGCACGGAGTCCGCGCCCTCTTCTCGTGCTTTGGGCTCTGCATAGCACAACAAGGAGTGTGTGAAAGCAAACTCCGGACATTGCTCAAGGAGGAGTCAAGGATGAAGTGGAACGGAAAAATAAGTCTGGCGTTAGCAACAGTTGCTGCTCTGTTTAGTGCGGTGAGTGCAACCACTGCCAAGGCCCAAGCGCAAAAACCCAATGTCGTGTTTATTCTGGCCGACAATGTTGGTTATGGCGATTTGGGTCCGTACGGCGGCGGCCAACTGCGAGGTTACCCGACGCCACGTACCGACCAACTAGCCCGCGAGGGGCTGCGCTTGACGCAATTTCTCGTGGAGCCCTCCTGCACGCCGTCCCGCTCCGCGCTCATGACCGGCCAGTATTCCATCCGCAATGGACTGTCGCTCGCCACCATCCCCGGCACGCCCAATACGCTCTCGGGCAAAGCGTATACGATGGGGCAACTGTTCAAGGACGCCGGCTACGCGACGGCTATCTTCGGCAAGTGGCACCTCGGCGAAGATCCGCAGAGCCTGCCCTCGGCGCACGGTTTCGACGAATTTTATGGCATCCCGCCAAACACGTCGTGGAACGACGCTGTGACGATCCCGCTCATCACGATGACACACAGTTTGAATGTGCCTGAAAGTGTCCTGCTTGAGAAGGGGCCGTGGATCATGCAGCAGAAGATGGGAGGGCCACTCGAGCGTGTGAAACCCTTCACGTCGGAAGTGCGCGCGGAGATCGACGATGACCTTACCGACCGTTCGATCGCATTCATCAAACAGCAGCACACGGCGGGGAAGCCATTTTTCGTATACCTGCCTTTCTCGGTGGGGCATGCGCCCAATTACCCAGATAAACAGTTCGCCGGGAAATCCCGCATCGGGATTTACGGCGACAAGATGATGGAAGGCGACTATCACGTCGGCCAGGTGCTCGACGCGCTTAAGGAACTTAAGACTGACGACAATACCATCGTGGTCTTTGCCTCCGACAACGGGCCATGCTGCTGGAGCTTGAAAGACTTCGGCAACCTGGGATCTCCCGATATGGGCAGCCCGGGCCCTTTTCGCGGCGAACTCGGCGAGGCCACCGAAGGCGCCATTCGGACTTTCTGCTTCATCCGTTGGCCCGGACACATCGCACCGGACACCACCTCCTACGCCATGTTCTCGATCATGGATTTCCTGCCGACTTTTGCGGCAATCCTTGGCAGCAAGCTGCCCACAGATCGTCCCTTGGATGGCGTAGATCAGACCGCGGTGCTCTTCGGCAAGAGCGAGATGGGGGCGCGCGAATCCTTGCTCACATTCATTGGGCCCGATCTAGTGGCCGCGCGATGGAAGCAGTGGCGCATTTATTTCAAGTATATGGAGCGCACCGGCACTGGCCGGGAGATGCTCGGCGATTTATATGCAAGCAGCTCTACGCTTTACTATCCACAGGTCTATGACATCGAGATGGATCCTCACGAGGATCTGAACGTCGGGGGAATCAATCTTTGGCCGCTGGAGTTCGCATTCAAAACGGTCAAGGAATACCTGGCGTCGCTCAAGAAGTACCCGAACCCACCCCCGGTCAACTTCACGAACTTCAATCCAGCACGCGATTGACGGCTTGGACCGGCCGGAGCGCGATAGGCTGAATATTTTCTAGCACCTTACGAGAGGAAAAAGGAGAACACTGATGGCAACTGATGAAAACACAAAGGATCGCCCGCAAAGCGATTTGAGCCGCCGCAACATGCTCAAAGGCGCGATTGCCGGTGCGGCAGCGGTTGGTATTTCCGCTGTTGACCCCACTTCGGCCACGGCGCAGGCGAAAAGCGACCAGCCTCAGCCCGTGAATCCGTATGGCGGTGGACCGAGCACCGGCCTGCAGTTTCCGCCTTACTACCAGCCAACGCCCTCGGTGCGCAGCCGGATGAACTATTTCCCCGGCAGTGAGCCTCTTGGTAAGGACGAGATGCGCATCTCGTTCGTCGGTAGTTGCCCCTTCCCGCCCCGCCGCGATCAAGCGGGCACTTGCATCATGGTTGAATTGGGCAACGGCGACCGCTTCTTCTTCGACTTTGGTCCCGGTTGCGTCAAGAACATCCTTGCCATGGGCGTGCCCGTCGCGGCGATCAACGATATCTTCATCACCCATTTGCATGTAGACCACTACCACGACCTGTCCTATCTCTTGCCATTTTCCGCCTGGTCTGGACGGTGGAGAATGCCCCTGCGAGTCACCGGTCCGTCTGGTCGCACGCCGGAACTCGGCACGAAGGGCATGGTCGCGGGCATGAAGCAGATGCTCAAATGGCACCTGGAGGCCTTCGACGCATGTCCTATTGGGGACGGCTATGAAATCGAGGTCAACGAGTTTGACTGGAAAGACGAGAACGGCATTTGCTACGACAAGAACGGCGTCACCATCCGTCACTGGCGGCGGTCGCACGTCAAGGACGGCGCGTCGGCCTACCGTTTGGACTGGAACGGCCTTTCGTTCGTATGGACCGGAGACGGAAGGCCCGACGACCTGACGGCCAAGTATGCCAAGGGCGTGGATGTCTTTGTCACCGAACTCCAACCCGACCTGTCACGTCTCAACATGCTCAAGTACGGGCTGCCCGAATTTCTATACAACTACACTGTGGACATCCACCATACGGTGGCTTACGCCACGGGATACCTAATCAATCAGGTTAACCCCCGGGTCGGTATGGCTACGCACCTGGCGTTTGACGATGACACGCTGAACGAGCAAAGCGCCGACATTCGCGCGCATTGGAAGGGCCTCTTCCTCTATGGTGCACCGGACGTCGTCACCGTCAATGTAACGAAGGACGCCATCTGGCAACGTGATGCGGTCCTGCCAGGATTTTCCGGCCAGCCTCTGCCGCCTCCCACGCTGCTCTTTGGCGATCCTTTGCCGCTGAATACGGGCCAAGGTGTCGTGCCGCAGCCAAGATTGCCGCGCGAGCAACAGCAGGAACAATTGACGCGCGATCTGGAAATTGATCCGCACAAGTACTATCCACCCAACGTGTACCGCCAGCCGCTCACCAAGCTGCCGGATCCTCAGCTTGTCGATCTGATGGAAATGGCGAAGGTGATGGGCATCGACATCAGCAAGTTCAAGAAATAACGATTCTGCCTTCGGTGTCCCGCCGTACAGGTCGCGGTGGGACACTCGATGGCAGCCTCTAGATGTTGCCGGATCAAGCGAAAGATTTTCCCAAAGGAACTTTTGACCAATGGAAATCATAAATGACAACGGCAAGACCGTTCCGATCACGATCCTGACCGGCTTTCTCGGGGCGGGAAAGACAACTTTGCTGAATCGTATCCTGACCGGGAATCACGGTCTGCGCGTCGGTGTCCTCGTCAATGACTTCGGCTCCATCAACATTGACGCGGAACTCGTCGTCGGCGTGGACGATAACATGATCAGCCTGGCCAACGGGTGTGTCTGCTGCCAGATTCGCGACGACCTCATCGAGTCCGTGGACGCCTTACTCGTGCGCCCGGAGGGCATCGAATATATCCTGCTGGAAGCCAGTGGAGTAGCCGACCCAAGCGGTATCTTTGCGACCTTCACTGATGCCAATCTGCGCGACCGCATTCGGCTGGACAGCGTCATTTGCGTCGTGGATGCTGACCAGGTCTTCGCTCATCCAGAATATCCTCCACTGATGCAACTGAAGCTGCATCAGGTCGGCTTTTCAGACATGCTTATCCTGAATAAGGTGGACCTTGCCGGTCCCGAGCAAGTCGCCAAAGTTCACGCCTGGCTCGACGAACATTTCAATCGTCTACGTATCGTCGAGACCAATTTCTGCCAGGTTCCTTACGAAATTTTGCTGGGTGTCGGGCGCTTCGATCCCGTACAAGCTGCTCGGCACTCGGACGCCGTCGAGCATGGCTGTGACGACCCGAGTTGTCATGACAAGAACCACGGGCACAATCACGGTCAGGATCATTCCAAGGTATTCAGCACTTGGAGCTATGAAACAGACCAACCGTTGGCGCTGGAATCACTGCGGGAAACGCTGCGCAAGCTGCCGGGGAGCGTTTACCGGGCCAAAGGTGTGGTCTACAGTTCCGATGCTCCGCGGCACCGGGCCGTACTGCAAGTGGTCGGCCGGCGTGTGGATATTTCTATTCAAGAGGAATGGGGGCAGCGCCCACCACGCACGCAGATCGTAGCCATTGGTGCTGCCGGCAGCATCGACGCGAATCTTCTGGAAAAGACCTTCGCCTCCTGCGTTTCCACCGCCGCGCATATATCAGCGTAAATTCAGAGAGTCAAGATGGTTGGAATGAACCCCGATAACAAATTGCCGACCAACTCTGCTTCTCTAGACGATTCCCTTGTGCGAGGAGGCCCATTTTACCGAGCCCAGCGCGCGATTGGGCTGATACGTCCGAATCAATGGAATCTCGGTCCCCGGATCACTCTTCTACTGGCCCTGGGCTGGCTACCCTTGTTTGTCATCACCGCAATTGCGAATCCGGATGGTCTGCTTTCCCTGCTGAAGGACTACCGTGTTCATTCCCGGATGCTCATTGCCGTTCCTGTGCTAATAATCGGTGAAAGTTTCATTGATAACCGCTTCCGCACCGTATTCGCACATCTACGCACAGTGGGCCTATTGGAAGTCCCGGATCTTGCGCGCCTGGACCATCTAATCGCCAGGCTAGTCCGTCTGCGCGATTCACTTGTGCCCGAGATCGCCATCCTGCTGCTCGTGATTGTCCATACGGCCACGGCGTACAAACGTCTTGCCCCCAAAACTCTCACTCCTAAGTCCTTTCCCTACGTCTCTTACGCGAACCCCCGGTATACCCCCACCGCTGTCTCCATCTCCGCCCAACGGTCGACTGTGAACCGTCAACCGTCAAATCGCTCTTCACTTCCTGCTCGCCACTCGTCACTCGCCACTCGCCACTGCCTTCCTCGCCCCTTCCCCCATAATCTTCTCCACCTCTTCCGCGCTCCGCGGCAGTTTCCCGCTCAACAATTCATACCCGCTCTCCGTAATCAGCGCGTCATCCTCAATCCGCACACCCAGATTCTCGTCCGGGATATAAATCCCCGGCTCCACGGTTACCACCTGCCCCACCATCAGCGGCTTGCACGAATCCCCCGGGTCATGCACGTTCAGCCCGATGTTGTGCCCCAGCCCGTGAATGAAATATTGCCCCAGCGGCTTCCCGTTCTGATCCTTCCCATGCGAATTGATGTAGTCATACGCCAGTTTGTACACGCTGTTCTTGCCTTTCCGGCACATGTCCGCGCCCGGCCGCAGCGCCGCCAGCGCCGCGTTCTGTGCTCCCAGCACAATGTCGTAGATCTCCCGCTGCCGCGCCGTGAATTTCCCATTCGCCGGCAGCGTCCGCGTCACGTCCGCCGCATAACCCGAATACTGCGCCCCCACGTCAATCACCACAATGTCGCCATCCTGAATCTTCCGCCCCAGCCGGTCATAGTGCAGCGCCGTCGAGTTCGGTCCCGCTCCCACAATTGGCGCGTACGCCTCCGCCTCCGATCCGCCCATCGCATGCACTTCCACCATCTTCGCCGCCACCTGGTACTCCCACAATTCCGGCTTCATCATCTTCATCGCCGCAAAATGTGCGTCCACCGATAAATCCACTGCTCTTCGCAAAAAAACAATTTCCGTCGGCCCCTTGATCAGCCGCAGCTCGGTGACGTTTTCCCGAATATCTTTGAGCTGCCCGGCCGGCGCCGCCAGCTTCAGCCACTCCACCGTCTCTCTTTCGTGTGGATACCCGCCCAGCTCCTTCTCATACGGCAGAATCGTGTAAAGCGTGGGATAGAATTTCGCCAGCCGCTCCACCGTCGCGCGCATCTCCCCAAATACGCGTACGTCCGCAAATCCCGTCCGCGCCTGAATCCCCGGATCGCTCGGCGACATTCGCACGCCATCCCATTTTTCCTTCGCCGGGTTCTTCTCTGGCAAAAAGAAAATCTCGCGCGGCCCCGTAAAATCGTCTCGCTTCGCTTTGCTGTCCGCCGCCGGCAGCAGGATCAGCCCGGCGCCCTCTTCGTTGTGTCCCGTCAGATAGTAGAAATTTTCTTCCTGCGCAAATACATAGGTTTCCGAATCCTCTTCGCGCCCGTTCAACCCCAGCAGCACGATCGGAGCATCCACAGACGCCGCCAGCTTCGCCCGGCGCTGTGCGTACACGGAATTCGGCTCTCGCTCTCGCCGCTGCTGCGCGCTTGCCACTCCGGTCGCCAGCAACGCCAGGCACACCGCCAACCACTGCACAAGCACACGTCCACGCTTCAGACCACTCATTCGGTCACCTCGCATCCCTCCAGGGCAAGAGGGCAAGTCCTGAATTGTACTGAAGGATCCCGCAAGAAGTAAGGAATCGTTAAAAACGGAGCTTGTTTGGTTGTTGACTAGGGAAATAGCGGTGGAATTACGGGGTCGTTTTCGGAGCAATATGCGACGGGATCTGACTGCCCGTGTCGCGCCGCGGAGGCGGAAGTTTCGGCGTCACTTTTTTTGGCTTCTTGGTTTCGCGCTTGCCTTTGTCTTTGTTTCCCATAACTGATAGCTTGCCACAGGTCGCACAACAAGTCTAACCGGCCAGCAAGCTCACTTCAGCAGTTCGCTATACGAGGCCGCCGCCCCGCACCATTCATTTCTGCGGCTTGCTCGCTTTGCCGAATGTGCGGATATATTTCACCACCGCCGCGATTTGATCTTGACTCAGCCCCCGATCTGCAAACGCATGCGCATACTCTTTGTGCCCCACCCCAAACGCTATCGACTTGTACAGTTCCTCATCGGTCTTCTTCTGTACGGCATCCGACCGTAAATCCGCCGGCGTGATTTTCATATTCGCGTGCCCGTTGCCGTCCCCATTGTCCCCATGGCATTTCGCGCACTGCGCCTTGAAGATCATCGCTCCTTGATCCGCGGCCTCGGCGGTGCAAAAAAATAACAAGCACACTCCGATCGCAAAGCTGGACGCTCGGACATGCTTCATCCCTTTCAAGGTCATCGCTAACCTCCAGTTAACGGCTTCGGACCAGCCAACTTGCACTCTATTTGATTACCGGCAGCTCTAGATACGATGCCATCGACCCCGAACAATAAACTCGCTGTGTCGCCGCCACATAATCCGAAACGTTCGCCTTGTAAATGCTCGGCACAAACTTTTGCGGGTTTCGGTCGATGATCGGAAACCACGTCGATTGAATTTGCACCATGATCCGGTGCCCCTTCAAGAAAACGTGATCGTGGTCCCGCAGCGGCACGTCCCACTCGAGCGGTTTGTTGGCCTCCAGCGGCGTCGCATGCTCAAAGCTCTTTAAATATCTTCCGCGCCGCACTTCCATCGCAATCGGCAGTTCATATCCATTCAGCGACTGCGCATATTGCCCCGGCTTTGGTCCCTCTTCCGCATCCCATTCGTTCTTCTGTGCATCCTGCGGATACTCGTCAATCAGCTTCACCACAAAATCGCTGTCCGTTCCCGAAGTCGCGGCAAACAGCTTTGCCGACAGCGGACCCGTCACCACCAGATCGTGCTCCAGGGGCTCGCTCACAAACGTCAGCACATCCGGCCGGTGCTCCACAAACCGTTGGTCCGCCACTTCCCACGTCCGCCAGTCGCCCGCGGGATACGTCGGCGAAATCGGCCGCGTCCGGTACGGCACGGGATTTGCCGGATCGGACACATATTCGCGATACCCCTTTCCGCCAGCTTTCCCGTCCGGAGCCGTAAACGACAGCGTCCCGTCCGCGTGCAAATAAAGCTTTGTCAGCACTGCTTCCTTCGGCGGCCAAGCTGCATAGGTGTGCCACGCATTCGATCCGCTCTGAAACGTCGTCGCCTGCCACGTCGGCTTCTCGCCCTTCCCGTGCAGGTAGTACCGGAAAAACGGCGCCTGCAAATTCTCCCGGAACTCTTTGGCCGTATCGTGCCCTCCATAGGGAATCAGCCCGATGCTTTTCGCCTCCGCCCGCTGCCACTCCCCGTGAAACCACGGCCCCGCCACCATGAAATTCGTGTGATCCGGATCGTGCTCCTCCGCATGTCGGAAAATCTGCCACGGTCCCCAGGGATCCTCCTGGTCCCAGAATCCAGCAACATTCAGGTTCGGCACCGTCGAGGCGTGCAATTGCCGTACCCACGCCTCCGCCTTCCAGAATTCGTCGTAGTCCGGATGCTCGACGCTCAGGTTCCAGTAGGGAATTGACCCGTGCAGATATTTGTCATTGATATTCGAAAGCGGCCCTAGGTTCAGATACCACTCATACGTGTCATAGATCTCGAACTTGAACAGCGTATTTTCGGTCTTGCTGGCCTGCTCCATCACCGCGTACTCAAAGTCATAGCTCTCCCGCAGCGCTCCATACCGGTGATCGTCGTCATTCATCCACTGGTCCACCGGAGAGGCCTGCTCGCTGATCGCCTTCAGCGCCGGATGCGGCTGCAGCAGCGTCAACGCCGCCGTCAACCCGTCGTACGACACGCCGAATATTCCTACCTTCCCGTTGTTCCCATCCACATGCTTCACCAGCCAGTCAATCGTGTCGTAGGCGTCCGTTGTCTCGCTCGTCGCCTTCGGGTCCTTCAAATTCACCTGCGACGATATATTGAACACTCCCTCCGACTTGAACCTTCCCCGCAAATTCTGGAAAACCAGAATGTACCCGTCCTCCATCAGCTCCTTGTAGCGTGCGGGAATTTCCGTTGGAGCATGGTCCGGCACCCCATACGGTGTCCTCTCCAGCAGGATCGGCAACGGCCCCTTCGCATCTACCGGCGTCAGGATCACCGTCTGTAAGTGCACCCCGTCCCGCACCGGAATCATCACTTCTTGAAACTTGAAAACCGGAGCTGCCGCTTGCTGCCCCGCGGCCGGAAATGAACTCAACACAATCATTGCCAGTAAAATCGCACCTTTACGCAAAAACCCCTCCCCAAAACTCTCACTCGCGCGCCATCTTAGTTTTTCCATCGTACTCGAGTCAATCAGCCCCATGTTGCCACATTCCGCAACACCAATAGCCCGCCCTCGCCGGGTACTTTTCTCGCAACTCCAGACAAAGTGCCAACAGCCGCCCGTTTGCCATGTCGTAAACTAAAATAGCGCGTTCCAATCCGCAGTTCAGGACCAACCCTGTGCCCAGCCAGGAATTCCTATCCTTCTTTCTCCTCCTGATCCTCGGCATCTGCTTTGTCGCCTTCCTGTATTCCATTGTTCGCGACTACCTGAAGAACTTCACGGTTCGGGCCTGGATGAAATCCTTTGACGCGGCCCAAAAAGCCCGCAAGGAGCATCGCCTTGTCGACGCGCGCCGCCACATCCAAAAGGCCTTGCACTTTTCCAGCCGTCTCCCCGACCGCTGGACCATCCGCGCCATCACCCTCGGCCAATTCGCCGAACTCCTCCGCGCGGAAGGGAAGTACGGCCCCGCCGAAATGGTCCGCCGCCGGCAATTGGCCCTCTACGAACGCTTCGACAGCCCGCGCTCCCCCGAAGCCGCTATCGCTGCCTCGGAGCTTGCCACCACCCTCGACGACGCTGGCAAACACCTGGAAGCCGAGGTCCTCCATCGCAACGCCGTCGAATACATCAAACAGTTCCCCCGTTACGAATCCACGCTGGCCCGCATGACCAACAATTACGCCCGCTGCCTCCACAAGCTTGGCCGCGCCCCAGAAGCCGAAGCGCTCTATCGCTCCGCCATCCAACTCTCCGAAGGTGAAAAGAAAGACGATCCCCTCGGCCGCGCGCTGCACCTCAACAATCTAGCGGTCGCCGTCAGCGACTCCGGCCAATACGGCGAAGCCGAAGCCCTGCATCGCCAGGCGCTGGCTTCACGCCAGCAAGCGGCGGGACCCGAGAGCTTAGAGGTCGCAGGCTCGTTGACCAACCTTGCATCCGTCAAGCTCAAGCAGGGCGAATACACAGAAGCCGAAGAACTCTTCGCGCAAGCGAAAAATATTAAGGCAAAGCTTTTATCCCCCGATCATCCGGACTTGCTCACTGCCTTCAACAACCAGGCAACGGCCCTCTGGAGGTTGGGAAAATACAAGGAATCGGTCGCGCTTCATGAGCAGGTTCTCGTCGCTCGCGAACGCACCCTTGGCCCCGATAGCCCGGAAATCGCTCTCAGTCTCATGAACCTCGCGATCTCCCAGAGTAATTCCGGCGATTGCAAGGCGGCCGAAGAAAATCTGGACAAGGCCTTACCCATCGCCCGCCAAGCCTATGGTGAAGAACACCCCCGAGTTGCCGACGTCCTGAATAATCTGGCAACCGTCTACACGAAGCAGGATCGCTTCGCGGAAGCGCTCGATTTCAACCGCCGCGCCCTTCGCATTCGCGAAGCCACGCGCGGCCCTAACCATCCGAGCGTCGCTGCCAGCATTCAGAACATTGGCGCCGTGGAGCTTCGCCTCGGCCTCTTTCAGGACGCAGCGAATTCCTTCGAACGCGCTTTCACCTTAACGGAAAAAACTCTGGGTCCGCTTCATCCCGAACGCGCTCGTCACCTCGGCAACCTCGCCTCCGCACTTCAAAACCTGGGCCGCTACAACCGGGCCGCCCGCCTTACGGAACGTGTGTTGCGCATCCGTGAAGCTAAATTGACACCCGGCCACGACGACATCGCTATCAGCTACATGAATCTCGGTGTCATCGGCATTGAGCAGGAACTCTACCTCGAGGCTGCGGAATGGCTGAACAAGGCCCTGCAGTTCTTCCGCAAATCATTGGGCGAGGAACACGAACACACCGCTGTCTGCTATTCGAACCTCGGCCGCCTCAACTACCGTCAACATAATCTGCCACAAGCGGACACCTATCTATCTCAGTCTCTCGCAATCCATCAGAAGTGTAGCGCCGGCAACTCACTCAACGCCGTCTACGCCGCCAACAATTTCTCCGACGTCCTTATTGCCCAAGCCCGTTACGCCGAAGCCGATGCGCTGCTCGCGCACGTCCTCGAAGTTCGCCAGGCAAAACTCACACCGCAACATCCCCACAACGCACTCACCCTCCATAGCTTGGGCATGCTTCGCCAGCTTCAGTCCCGTCTTCCGGAAGCCGAAGCCCACTACCGCAGCGCCCTCTCCATCCGTGAAGCCTCCTTGCCGTTCGATCACCCCTACCGCGCCAAACTCCTCGAAGATCTTGCCGCCCTCATCGAACCCCAGGGCCGCGCCCAGGAAGCCGCCGAACTCCGCGAATCCGCGCGCCAGGCCCGCGAGCAACACGCCGCCAACGAAGCCGCCGATGCCATCCCCACCGACGATTTCCCCAATCAAGGATCGCCCTCAAGCGCGCCAACGCAGGAGCCCTAACCCATGCCCATGCGTGAAGTCCGGGTCTACGACGGCGATTTCCCCACCATGGAACAGATGATATCCGGCGATTCCTCCGCCACTCATCCCAAAGAATGCTGGCTCCACCAAATGCAGCGTGGCGAATTCGCTGTTCGTTATAAAGACTTCAAGACGGGCATTCCCCGCCACCCCTCTGGGGAACGTGGAAGAGCGCCCGAAATCTGCCGCATTTTTGATACCCTGCAAGAAGCCCGCGAAGACTCCCGAAGAGTCTCCGCTACGGATTGGACCATCCGCTGCTTCATCTACGACCACACCGGCACCCAGATCGACACGGTCTCCAACAACAAACAAGTCAGCAAATTTGCCGTTGCAACGTACGCAGGCATTCTTTTTTATATCGCCGCCCTCGCTCTGCCCGGAATGGCCGCCATCTGGCTGCTCTACCAGCTTTCGCTGGCCATCTTGGGCCCTTCCACTTTCGCCCACCATCCATCCTGGGACTCCGGCTGGCTCTATTGGGCGACCTACATCTTCGCTGGATTGTTGTTGGGAATCGCCTACTGGTACCTGCGTTTGAAAATTAAGTTCGGTCGCACCGGCTCCCGGATGCAAAAAAATCTCAACGCCGCGCTCACTCCAGAAGACAAAAAACGCTTTTCCGCACTAAACCACCTCTACGGCTCCACCGACCCCGCCATTCAGGAACACTACAAAAAACTCCTGCGCGAGTATCAGGAGAAAATCGTCCAAGCCATGAAGAAGTGAAGTTTCCCTCGCCCCACTCCCCTGCAGTGGATTACCTTGGCAGGGGCTTCAGCTGCGCTTGTGTTCCAGGAATGTTCTTTTGTCCCCACGCCGCCACCGCTTCCAGCAGCGGGAAAAGGGAACTCCCCTTCGCCGTCAGCCGGTAAGCGTCGCGTCCCGCCTCTTCCGGTGACGGATATTTTTCCGCCAGCCCGTTCTTCACCAGCCGCTGCAGCCGGTCCGCCAGAATGTTGCTGGCAATCTTCTCCGGGGAAGCGGAAAACTCCTTGAAATGAGCCTTTCCGCAAAACAGATCCCGTACCACCAGCAGTGTCCAGCGATCGCCAATTAAATCGAGGGTGCAGGCTACCGGGCAAACCGATCGTTTTTTCATAAGGGCGCGTCCACTCTTACTTTCTTCTTGACAATACGCCCGTCACTTGTAAAATGCAAGTATTATACTTGCAGATTGCAAGTGAAAGGCTCCTTTAATGGCCACTCTCGATTCTCACCCCACTGTCCTTGCCGTTCGCTCCAGCACCCATTCCGCCCCGTCCGCCACTCTTTCCGCCCAACGGCTTCGTCAACTCTGCCTCGATGCCGGCGCCGAAGATGTCGGCTTCGTCTCCATCCATCGTCCCGAACTTGACGACCAGCGTGCCGACATCCTTAGCTATCTTCCTTCCACACAGACCCTGATCAGCTTGGTCTGCCGCATGAACCGCGAGCCCATCCGCTCCGTCACGCGTTCCATCGCCAACCTTGAATTCCATCAAACCACTGATACCGTCAATGAAGTCTCTAAATCCATCGTTTGCCAGCTTGAATCCCTGGGCTATCGCGCCATCAATGCTTCAGCGGGTTTTCCCATGGAGATGTCCCGCTTTCCGGGCAAGGTATGGATGGTTTCTCACAAACCGGTGGCTGTTGCCGCCGGGCTCGGACGCATGGGCATCCACCGCAACGTCATTCATCCGAAATTCGGCAACTTCATCATCCTTGGCACGGTTCTCTTGGACGCCAAGGTGGACCGGGAATCCACTCCGTTGGATTACAACCCTTGCCTCTCCTGCAAACTTTGTGTCGCCGCCTGCCCCGTTGGCGCAATCAAGGCGGATGGCCGCTTCGATCCCGCTTCTTGTCTCACGCACAACTATCGCGAGTTCATGGGTGGGTTCACGGACTGGGTCGGGCAGGTTGCGGAGAGCCGCGATGCCCTCGACTATCGCGGCCGTGTCTCCGACCAGGAAACCGCATCGCTCTGGCAAAGTCTCAGCTTCGGGCCCAACTATAAAGCTGCCTACTGTCTTGCTGTCTGCCCCGCCGGCGAAGAGGTCATTCCACCGTTCCTTGAAAACCAGGCCGGCTGGCTGGCCCGCATTGTCAAACCGCTGCAGGAAAAGCAGGAAACCGTATACGTCATTCCCCAATCCGATGCCGAAGAATACGTCGTCCGCCGCTTTCCTAACAAAAAATCCAAGCGAGTCGGAGGCATTCGCCCGGCTTCGGCCGCGGGCCTTATCGGCGCGTTGAAGATCGTTTTTCAGGCTGGTCAATCGAAGGGGCTTGACGCCGTCTACCACTTCCGGTTCACCGGCGACGAAAAACTCGAATCTACCGTCACCATCCGTAACCAGACCATCGAAGTCCAGTCGGGTCTTGTCGGCAAACCCGATTGTTCCATTGTCGCCGACTCCGCCACCTGGCTTGGTTTTATCCGTAAGGAAAAGAACATCCTCTGGGCCATGCTTCGCCGCAAAATCCGCGTCACCGGTCCAATCTCTTTGCTGCAAGCCTTCGGAAGGTGCTTCCCATCCTGAGCCTTCTTACTTCGCGGTTTGCCCGCTTCTTGCGCATTGGAAAATGCAGACGGCAGGGACACCCCTACCATGGGTGGCGTCAATCCCGTTCAGCCAGCCGTGCTCTTCCGTTCTTACATTCTCACTGAGGATGCACGAACACCCACACCGTGTCCGTGAACTCGCTGTAAAACAGCGTCACCACCACGTCGCGCGGATTCTGCTTGAACGCAAAGTGATACCGGAACCTCTCATGCAGCTTCTTCGCGGCTATCCCTTCCTCGAACCTTCCGTGAAACTCCTTCACATCCGTGCACGGAGCCACTTCCTTGAAAAAGTTCTTCCCGATCACCTTCTTTTTGTCCAGATTTGCCAGCCGCTGCTCCGTCAAATTGAACTTCAAAATATTCCCGTTCCGGTCGAGTTGAATCGCCCCATGGGGCAGGGCATCAAGCTCTCTTTCGCCCAGTTGATCGATTCTCGTGAACAGAGAATTACGTACATCGGCGGTAATAGCCATGTTATTCCCTTTGAAATGTGATTTTCGGGCGCCCCCTAGCCTCGCAGGATTTCCTCGGCTGGGGCAATAGACATGCAGTCCTAATCGTGTTGCCAGTCTCCTAAAATGCAATGCTGTTTTGGGCTTCCCTGTAGCGCTGGTCTTTTCAGCCAGCCTCTTGCTTCTCTTACTCTTCACCAGCCGCCGTCCACCGGCCGCCGCCTCTTCTCAACTTCTGGGCCAGCGCCTGCACCTGCGCCCGCGTCTCTTCCAGGCTCCCCGAACAATCGATCGTCTCGGTCGCCCGCTGCAGTTTCTCTTCCAACGGCAACTGCGCGGCCATCCGGCGTCGTGCCTCCACTTCGCTCATCCCGCGCGCCTTCAGGCGTTCCATCTGCTGTTCTGGTTTGCACCACGCCACCACCAGCCCGTCCAGGTGTATCGCCAGTCCCGCCTCAATCAACAGCGCCGCCTCCACAAACGCCGCATCCCGAACACCGCTTTTCTGCCATTCCTCAAACTGCCGCAGGATCACCTGCTCCACGCGTGGGTGCAGAATGGCGTTCAATTGAGCCAGCTTTCCGCGGTCCGCAAACACGATCCCCGCCAGCTTCGCGCGGTCGATTCGTCCGGCCTCTCCCGCCAGGTCTGCTCCAAATGTTTTTAGGATTTCGTCATACGCGGCTTGTCCCGGCTCCATCAGCCCATGCGACACCGAATCCGCATCCAGCACCGGGAACCCCAGTTCCCGCAGCATCGCCGCCACCGCGCTCTTCCCGCTGGCGATTCCCCCCGTCAAACCAAGCTTCAACATTTCAGGATCGCGCCACTGCGGTAGCCGCACCGCGCCGCAGCTTCGCCGCCTTCACCGTATTGCTCATCAACATCGTGATCGTCATCGGCCCCACGCCGCCCGGCACCGGCGAAAGCGCGCCCGCCACCTGCGCGGCATCTGGATGCACGTCGCCAATCAACACGCTGCCCTTCGCATGGAACTTCTCCAACCGCTCCGGAAAATTCCGCAACAGGCTCGCTGCCTCCGCCGCATCGGTCACCTTGTTTGTTCCCACGTCGATCACCGCGGCACCCGGCTGGATCCACTCCGCCCGTACGTACCCCGCTTTTCCGATCGCTGCAACCAGAATGTCCGCGCGGCGGATCACGTCCGCAATGTCTCGCGTCTTCGAATGGCAAACCGTCACCGTCGCATTGGCATGCAACAGCAGCAGCGCCATCGGCTTACCTACAATGTCGCTCCGTCCCAGCACCACCGCATTCGCGCCCTCAATCGGAATCTGATTCCGCCCCAAAATCTCCATGCACCCCGCCGGCGTGCACGCCACCAGCCCCGGCCGGTTGCTCACCAGCATCCCCATGCTCACTGGATGAAATCCGTCCACGTCCTTCGCCGGGTCCACCGCCTCCAGCACGCGTTTCGAATCCACCTGCCTGGGCAACGGCAACTGGATCAAAATCCCGTCCACGTTGTCATCCGCATTCAGATCCTGCACCAATTGCAGCATGTACTCCGTCGTGATGTTCGCCGGTGGCGCGTGCAGCCAACTCGCCATTCCCAGTTGTTCGCAAGCCGCGATCTTGCTTTTCACATAAAGCTGCGAAGCCGGGTTTTCTCCCACCAGCACCGCCGCCAACCCCGGCCGGATTCCCACGCTGTGTAACCGTGCAATCTCGGTTTTCAATTCGGCAAAAATTTCGTCGCGGATTTTCAGGCCATCCAGAATACGTGCGGGCATCGGTGTTTCGCTTTCAATAGGTGAGATGCCCAAATCATAGCACGCTGCCGAAAAGGGAGCTTTCTCCCCGCGCCCAAGCCTTTGTCATCCTGAGCGAAGCGAAGGATTTCAACCAATCAATCTTCCAAACCGAGCCGGAGAGCATCCTCAGCTCCATCCTGGCCCTTCAAAACGAATTCACCGAAACCAGCACCGTCATCGTGTGCGCCTGCGCTTCTCCCAGCGTCACTCCATGCTCCCCCACATTCGCCGTCTCCACGCACACAAACTGCCGCCATTCATCCGCTCCAAGGTCCGTCATCGCTCCGGCCTTCTGCGACCACGGATTCCACACCACCGTGTCCCGCGAATCCTCTTTCGACACCAGAATCCGTCGCCTCAGCCCTGGATCCTCGATCTCCACCGCTGCGGACGTTCCCTTGTACACGCGGTCGGTCTCTCCCGTCAGCGTTAACTCGCCTCGCTGGTGTTTTTCCTTTCGCGCATCCGTCTTGTCGATATACGAAACTCCATTTAGCCCGCGCACCTTTATCTTTTCAGCGTTCCCCACGCGGTAATACGCGTGCAGCGCTTCCTCATACCGGAACGATATAGACCCGTGATTCGTCACGATCAGTTCCATCCGTAGCTGCTCTCCAAACGTCGCGCAAAACAACAGGTGAAAATCTCCCTGCCAGTATTTCCGCGTTCCCTCCTCCGCAGAAGTCGAAAGTGCTACCGTCACGTTGCTGTCCGCGTGCGTTATTCCTTCCAGCTTCCACGGTTTTGTCCGCACCAGGCCGTGCGCCGGCGATTTTGGCCCCTCCGTGCGCTCGGAAAACCAAGGAAAGCACACCGGCACTCCGCCGCGGATCGCTGTCCCTGACTGCCATTTCGCCTTCTCGCTCAGGAACAGCACCTCTTCCTCGCCTGCTGGCTTCCACGAAGTCACGTGCGCTCCGTAAAGCTGCACCTCTCCCGCAACATCCGGTGTCTGCACCCGCACAGCGGGGAATCCCGCGCGTTCCTCAACAATTTTGACGATTCCCGGAATTTCAAACCGCTGATTCAGCGCGGCGAGTGGTGTGGCGGAGGCCATGACGGTAGCTCCTTTGCTGGCGCCTCCTGGGCGGAGGTCGCCACAGAAAGTATCATAGGAGTTGCGGATGGAACAGGGTACCGCCCCTTGAAACCCTCGGGGCTTTTTTGACTCTAATCCATCAGAGGTGTTGCATGCCTATCTTTGGCGACGACGGTGGACGCCGCGAAAAAGAGAAACGCGCCAAGGCCGAAGGCCGCCTTCCTCCCGGCCAGTCCCTGACCATCAAATGGCCCGTGCTTCACTATGGCCGCGTCCCCGATTTCAATCCGGCCGCCTGGGATTTCAAAATCTCAGGCCTCGTGGAAACTCCGCTTCGCTTTACGTGGCAGGAATTTCGCGCTCTCCCGCAAGTCGAATCCACCAGCGACTTTCACTGCGTCACGCGCTGGAGCCGCCTCGACAACCTCTGGAAAGGCGTGCGGTTTACCGATGTCCTCGATCGCGCCAAAGCCAGACCCGAAGCCACCCACGTCCTCGTTCTCGCCGAGGAAGGCTACACCTCCAACATCCCTCTATCGGATTTGCTCCGCCCGGATGTTCTCTTCGCATTCGAACATGACGGCGAGCCTCTCAGCGCCGATCACGGCGGCCCGCTCCGCCTCATCGTTCCGCATCTCTACGCCTGGAAAAGCGTCAAGTGGGTCCGCGGCTTCATGCTCCTCGACCACGATCGCTTGGGTTTCTGGGAACGCAATGGCTACCACGCTTACGGTGACCCCTGGAAAGAACAGCGCTACTCCGGCAGCTGATCCTTCAGCAAATTAAACACCTGTCATCCTGAGGGGCGCGCCTTCAGCGCCCCGCAGGATCTCAACCTAAATTGCTTGCCACCGTCCAAATCCCCACTTCACCCATGTCCGCTGCTACTTCGCTTCCCTTATTACCTTCCCGTTCTTCATCACAAAATTTACCTTACGCAGCGTTTCAATCTCCTGTAAGGGGTCACCCGGCATCGCAATAATGTCCGCATACTGCCCCTCCGCAATTGCCCCTCGTTCCTTGCTGATGCGCAGCAAATCCGCGCAACTCGTCGTCATCGCCTTCAGGATGCCTGCATTCGAAACGCCCGCCGCCTTCCACACCCCCAAATAATCAAACACCATGTCGGCCCTCGTCCGCCCGTTCATCTCCGTCACAGTATCCGATCCGAACGCCATCTTCACGCCGACAGTATTAGCGTTCCGCAATCTCTCGATGATCTGATCGCCCAGTTTCTTCGCATCCGCCAGCGTCTCATTCGAGGGATTCAATCCTGCCAGGTGTGCCTCCGGAAAATCCGTCCCCACCAGGTACGTCCCCTTCTCTTTCATCAATTTCAGTTGGTCCACCGTCAGCGTGAACCCGTGCTCCACCGAATCCGCTCCCCCGCGAATCACGTTGTCCGCTGCCTTCCCGCCGTAAACGTGCACCGCCAGCGCCCGCCCCGCATCGTGCGTTTCGTCAGCCGCCGCCCGAATCTCCTCTTCGGTATAAAAATAATCGCTGTTGTCCGTCGCCAGCTTGATCAAATCCGCACCGTAATAAATGTTCTGGTGAATCGCCTTGCGGATCTCATCGGCCGTGTCCGCATCAATGTATTCATGCAGCCAGAACCCTCCCACTTCCTCCGGCATGCCCTTTGACTGCCCGCCAAACGGCCCGATGATTTTTCCGGAGCATTGTAGCGTCGGCCCTTCCACCCAACCCTGCTGAATCGCCTTCCGCAGATCCTCGCAGGCGTAGTCCGCTTCATTCCCCACGTCCCGCATGGTAGTGAAGCCCGCGTCCAGCAGCACCTTCCCGATATGGACTCCCTGCAGCGCCCGGTACGCCGTGCTCTGTTTCAAATACATCGCCTCAAACGGCGCCTTCCCCGGAATCTCTTGAAACGTCACATGCGTGTGCGCGTCCATCAACCCCGGCATCACCCATTCCTTCGACAAGTCCACCACCAGCGCGTCCTTCGGAATCGCCACACCCGCGCCCACCGCCGTGATCTTCCCGTCCTTCACCAGGATCACCTGGTCCTTGCTCACCGTCCCTTTTGCCGGGTCGATCAGATTCCCCGCGCGAATCGCAATCGTCTGCGCCATTGCCGGCGCCACACAAAACAAAAATGCCACTATCAATTTCTTGAGCATGGATTCCCCTTTAAATTACGGCGTCCGCAGGACTCTAAATCCCTTTCTCGCGCTTTACAAGTTGACGCCCTCTCCAAGTAGCCGCCACATTCAGGGGCCATGTAGTGGACGAACTTTAGATCGGCCACCTTCCACAACGTGCCCGCCTCCAAACCGTATTGCAATACCGCAAACGAAACTTGCTTATAATGCCCTCATGCGAAAATTGATTCGCTCTATAGAGACCATCTCTGCGTTCGCTCTTCTACTAAGTCTTGCTCCGATCGTCCTGGCTCAGGACCCAGTCCCCATCCAGACACCAGTTCAAATCTCCAACGGCAAACTCCTCTCCGAAGTTCCCGGCCACCCCCGCCCCACCAACAATTTCCCCACCGCTTCCGCCGTCTCTCCCGACGGCCGCTTCGCCGTCTTTCTCCACAGCGGCTACGGCGCCTACACCTCCGGCGAAAAACAATCCCTCAGCGTCCTCAATCTCGCCACCAACGAACTCCGCGATTTTCCCGACGACCGCCTCGGCAGCGACGCCAAGCAAACCTATTTCCTCGGTCTCGCCTTCAGCGCCGACGGCCATCATCTCTACGCCTCCATCGCCTCTCTCACCGATCCTCTTGGCAAAGAGAAGGGAAGTACCGGCAACGGCATCGCCGTCTACAGCTTCGAAAATGGCGCCGTTACTCCCGAACGCTTCATCCCTCTTCCTCCGCGCAAAGCGATTCCTCATGGCAAACTGCGCCGCGAAATGTTCCAGGAAGTCACCTATCCTGCTGGCTTAAGCGTCTCCACCCGCGGCGGGATCGAACAAATCCTCGTCGCCTACCAAGGTTCTGACGAAGCCATCCTCCTCAACGCCGCCGACGGCAAAATCTTCCACCGCTTTGACCTATCCACCTTCAAGCGCATCCCCGGCTCGCTTCCATATACCACCGTAACAACCCGCGACGGCCGCCGCGCCTTCGTCTCCCTCTGGAACGCTTCCTCCGTCGCCGAACTCGACCTCGTTTCTGGCAAAGTTCGCCGTGTCATAACCCTGCAAAAGCCTTCCTCATTGCTTGCGGGAGGGTCGCACCCTACGGCACTGCTCCTCTCTCGCGACAACTCCAAGATCTTCGTTGCCCTCACCAATCGTGACGCCGTAGTCGTCCTGGATGTTTCCTCAGGAAAAGCCCTCTACACTCTTTCCACAAAACTCCCTGACCAGAAATACGGCGGTAGCGATCCCCAGAGTCTTGCCCTTTCTCCGGATGAATCAACGCTCTTCTCCGCTGATGCCATTTCCGATTCCGTCGCCGCTTTCGGCCTTTCCCACGCGACTCCTGGCGCACAACTCCAAGCTGCGGGCTTTATTCCCACGGAGTTCTATCCCACTGTTGTCGCTACCACCCCCACGGACCTCCTCATCGCCACCGCCAAGGGCCGAGGCTCCGGTCCTAACCCCACGCCTCTCAAGAAAAACGAGGCCGGCGAGCCCGAATATCCCTACAACCCTGCTATGACCCACGGCTCTCTCGCTCGCATTCCTCTCGCCGACCTCCCCTCGCATCTCGCCGCCTGGACTGCGCAAGCCTCTGCCACCAACGCTGCCCAGGGCAACACCGACCGAATCCCCTTCACCAACGGCAATCCCATCAAACACGTCATCTACATCATCAAGGAGAATCGCACCTACGATCAGCTCTTCGGCGACCTTGGCGCCGGCGACGGCGATCCCTTCCTCACTCTCTACGGCGAAGACATCACCCCCAACCAGCACAAACTCGCCCGTCAATTCGGCATCCTCGACAATTTCTACGACAGCGGCGACGTTTCCGGCGACGGCCACGTCTGGTCCACCTCTGCCTCCGTCTCCGATTACATCGAAAAAACCTGGCCCATCGGCTATCGCGGCAAGGAACACACCTACGACTCTGAAGGCGAACTCCTCGGCGGCATCTCCGCCGACGATGAGCTCCCCGATGCTGGCGAACCAACAGGCGGCTACCTCTGGAAGAATTTCGCCGCACACGGCGTCAGCTACCGCCACTACGGCGAATACATCGTCTCCCGCTGGTGCAACGCGGCCCCTGAAAAACAAAAGCCGCAAAGCGGGCCGCCCAAAATCGCCGGAGTTACCTGCAAACGCACGGTGATCAAAAAAGGAGAATCGCTCGAACCCAACGTCGGCGATCCTCGCGGCGGCCCCAGCCCTTATCCCTGGGACATTCCCGTCCTCGCCAGAAACATCGCCTCACAAACCGAACTTCGCGGTCACTTTGATCCCCTCTTTCCTGATTTCGAAGTCGCCTACCCCGATCAACTCCGTGCCGACGAATTCCTCAACGAATTCAACGCCTTCGTCGCCACACGCAAGTCCGGCGGCAAAGACAATCTGCCCCAATTCATTCTTCTCCGCCTTCCCAACGACCATACCGCCGGCGGCACCAAGGGCCAGCCCAAACCCACCGCCTCCGTCGCCGACAACGACCTCGCCGTTGGCCGCGTCGTGGACGCCGTCTCCCACAGCCCTTATTGGGACGACACCGCCATCCTCATCCTCGAAGACGACGCCCAGGACGGCCCCGACCACGTCGACTCCCATCGCAGCATCGCCCTCGTCATCAGCAAATACGCCCCGCTCCCGCAGTCGTCAGAAGGGAAGTCCTCTCCCTTCATCGACCACCACTTCTACACAACGATCAATATGATCCGCACCATCGAATCCTTCCTCGGCGCCCCTCCCATGAACGCCAACGACTCCCGCGCCGCCGTTATGGCTCCACTCTTTTACGGCCCTGGCACGCAGCCCGCTTTTTCCGCCGACTATCGCAACCGCGACAACGGCCTCCTCTACGAAATGAACACCAAGGAATGGAAGGAAGGCGCCAACCTCGACTTCTCCCACGCCGACGCCGCCGACAACACCATCCTCAACCAATTCCTCTGGCAAGACCGCAAGGACGCCGTCCCCATGCCCGCCCCGCAACACAACGTTTTTCCATAGGAATCGTCAACGCACATCGAAACCAAAGCCCGTTACCACTAATCGTCTCCAAAAAACTCGACACAGTTCTCGATTTACAAAACAAAACGCCCGGGATCTCTCCCGGGCGTCTTCCTGATTCCTGTTATCTGTTCGCTGCGATCTGCTATCCGTCACTGCCCACGGATTGTAAACACGCAACTTACAGAAGACCGCGCCTTTTTAGGTCAACTGCAGGCCAAACGCTAGGCGCAACGTGTCGTGTACAGCGCACCAGTCCCAGAAAACACAAGGTCGTCCGTCTTGTGCGAAGTCCAAGGCATCTGGCGGCCATTGCGGGGATATCTGGCGGGCGAAGTACCTAGCCGCATTGGCCGTGCGTTACTTTGAATCCGACCAATCTAACGGCCCGTACTCTCTAAGGTGCTCGCTATGCTTTTCATCCACGTGTTCGCCCTCTAGATAGCCGGACAAGAAAGCTGCGTGTTGTGCGGCCAATGTCGCATCAGCCTCATAGACGTGGTACACGATTACATATTCGGCTCCGCACTTGCGACACATAGCATCCGGTGAATTGTGCACCTTGGCGTAGCCAGCGGGAATAGGCCCGCCTTTCCGAATACCCTTTCCTTGGGACATGGTTCCTGCTCCTTGCGCGGCTCTTTCCGCCTCAGATGCGGTTTGTTCTAATTACGAAGCCAGCCTCACGCGCCTTCGTTATTATTCCTGCGACCTGTGACACAGGGAGTTGCATACATTGGCCGTCCAGAATCCAGCGACCAACTGTCGCATTTTCTCTTAACCAAGAAGCAGCCTTCGGATTGAAAGGAGTAACTTCTGCCCCACCACCACCGGGATAGCCGTTGAACACAATGTCAGTACTCTGCTTGGCGGTTTCCGTTCGGGGAATTTCGGGCAGATCTTGTAACTCCCCCAACGAATCCCGCGCCCTGCCGACGGTTTTGGCTACGATATCTTCGCAACCAGGCGCTCCGCCGTAGTAGGTGCTGGCGTAAGTTGGAAAAAGAAGCACCACTTCAAATGCTTCTCTGGCTTCTGTTTTGTATCCGGCCTGAACCAGCAATTCTCCCATCTGTTGAAGGCAGCTTGGATTAAGACCACAAGCAAACGCTTTCAAGAAAGTAGATACTCGTGTCGCCCAATCTTTTGGCAATTCCGACCTATCCGAGTACAGCCAGCCTTCCCCTGCTAAGGCTTCGAGGGCTTCCGCCGTTTGCATCCTTTGAAGCGTCCCGACCGCTTCAGGATGAAATAGAACAGGTCCGCCCGCTGCCTCGTTGGCTTGGCACTGGAATTTTTCAAGCTGTCGCTCGATGACTTCGATTTCTTCGGGAGAATAAACTGGGAGAAGATTCTCCCAACCCGAAAGCCGGAGGGACGTAATCAACTTTTGTATAAGCCGAATTCCTGCGTCCACGTAAGGCTTAGCTGGGCGCTTATCTTTTGTACCGAAGAGTTTGCTAAGCAATCCCATACTTAACTCCTGCGCTTTGCGCGGATTCTACCACGTAAAAGGTTGATGAAGCTTGTCGTTAAGAATTGATTACGCCGCCGCCTACAACACCATTCTCAACCAATTCCTCTGGCAAGACCGCAAGGACGCCATCCCCATGCCCGCCCCGCAACACAACGTTTTTCCATAGGAATCGTCAATGCACATCGAAACCAAAGCCCGTTACCACTAATCGTCTCCAAAAACTCGACGCAGTTCTCGATTTAAAAACAAACGCCCGGATTCCTCCCGGGCGTTCTCTTGCTTCCTGTTATCACTTGTGGACAGGCCTCTCGGCCTTAGCCATGAGGAATTTCGCATTCAGCAAATCTCCGTTTCTCAGGGTATCCCAACCCTTCTGCGAAGCGGTTTCTACGCGATGCCCCTTGAGGAATTTGCGAAGGGGTACAGGAGTTCCCTGATCGAAGAGAACTAGCATCAACTGCCGAGTGCCGAGGAGGGCGTCACATCAAGGCTCCGCGCGGCAAATTCAATAACGGCTTTCACCTGTTGGCGGTCCAGACCCTCGAACCATTCCATAATGTCATCAATATTGGCGCCCGCCTCCAGATTCTCAAAAATCACGGACACTGGCATGCGTGTGCCGCGAAGCACCCACGCACCGCTGACTTTCCCCGGCACACTTTCTACCGCGGGACACTGTGACCAATCCAATGCAGCCATGAAAAAGCTCTCCTGCCGACAATCCTACACCCGTTCACAACCCCCGGAAAGACCGCCCAATCAGTCACCCGCCCAAAAACAAAACGCCCGGGATCGCTCCCGGGCGTTCTCTTACTAAAAACGAAAGACTGAAAGCTAACGACTAATAAATATCGTACTGCTCCCAATGCAGCGTCGCGTCCGACTGAATAATGATGTGCTTGTGCGCATTCTGCTCCAGCTCATCAATCAGGATGGACTCCCGCGTCTTCAGCGCCTTGGCGATTTCCGGGTGCACGCGCAGTGTCAGGTTCGGCCCTTCGTGATCGGCCACCGCCATCTTCCGCGCTTCTGCCTGGATTTCGTAGCACAGCGTCGGAATCGACTTCACCATTCCCGACCCCGTGCAATACGGGCACGGCTGGCACAGCACGCGTTCCAGCGCCTGCTTCGTGCGCTTCCGCGTGATGCAAACCAGTCCGAACTCGTTGAACGACAGCGCCTTCGACGGTGCCTTATCCTGCTCCAGCGCCATCTGTAGCGCCGCCAGCACCTTCTCCCGGTTCCGCCGCTCTTCCATGTCAATGAAGTCCACCACGATGATGCCGCCCAGGTCGCGCAGGCGAATCTGCCGCACGATCTCCTTCACGGCTTCCAGGTTGGTCTTCACAATCGTGTCTTCCAGGCGTATGGATCCCTTGCCCACGAACTTCCCGGTGTTCACGTCAATCGCCACCAGCGCTTCCGTGTGGTTGATGACGATGTATCCGCCTGACTTCAGCCACACCTTTGCGCGCAGCGCCTTGTCCAGTTCGTGCTGAATCCCGAACTCTTCAAAGATCGGCTGCTCCTTGGTGTAGAGCTTCACCTTGCTGACCAGCTTCGGCTGGAACCGGCTGACAAACTCCACCACCTTGCCGTATTCCTCTTCGCTGTCAATCCAGATGCCGGTGAAGTCGTCGCTCACGTAGTCGCGCAGAATCCGCTCCACCAGATTCAAATCCCGGTGCAGCAGCGCCGGAGCCTTGCGCTCCTCGTTCTTCTGCTTGATCTCGTTCCAGGTCTTCCCCAGGAACTCGATGTCCGTCCGGATTTCGTCGTCGGTCGCGCCGCCGGCCGCCGTCCGCACGATGAACCCGCCCGGATAGCTGCCGCGTGCCTCACCGACCAGCCGGCGCAGCCGCGAGCGGTTCTCCGCGCTCGCAATCTTCCGCGAAACGCCGATGTGATCAATCGTTGGCATGTAGACCAGGAAACGCCCCGGCAGTGCCACGTGGCTTGTGATCCGCGCGCCCTTCTTGCCCAGCGGCTCTTTTGCGATCTGCACCACCACGTCTTGCCCGGCCTTCAACATCTCCGAGATCAATTGTGGACGCCGGTGCTGTGTATGTCCGCCGTGATGTCCGCGCTGCGGCCCGTGGTGCCCTTGACCAGGTCCGCGCCGCTCAAAGCGTCCGCGTCCACGGTCGCCGCCGCGGTCTCCACCGCGATCCCGGCGATCCGGACGCCCTCCGCGATCCCGTCCCCGGAATCCACCGCGATCCCGCCCGCCGCGCTGCGGCCTCTGGAATCTCGAACGAGGATTCGTTCCAATACGCGCAAAGTCATCCCGTGGCGTGCCTGGCTGGCGTGGCCCGCGCGTTTCGCCTGGCAGCAGAATGGTATCCTCTTCCGCCACCGCCTGCGCCGAAACGCCTTCGCCGCTCGCTGTCGCTGCCAGCGTCTCTGCCTCCACGTGCTCCAGCGCCTCTTCGTGCGCCAGATCCGCCCGCTCGGCTGCGGTCATCTCCACGTGTTCTTCTTCGTGGGTCTCCTCGCCTTCTCCCTCATGCTCATCGGCAAGTTCAGCTTCAGCTTCCAGCCGCTCTTCTTGAGCTTCTTCAGCCTCGCTGTGCTCGTCGTCGTGCTCCGCTTCCGCTTCTTCGTGATGATGACGGTGCTCTTCGTGCTCCGCGATCTGGTGCGCTTCGTGCAGCGCCTCCGCCTCATCCTCGTCAAACTCCGCTCCACCCACCAGCGTGTCTGCTTCTGCCCGCGCCTGCGTCTCTTCGTGTTTGGCTTCCACCAGACGCGCCGACAGCGAAACCGCTTCTTCATCGCTCAGGCTCGCGGCGCCATTGCGCGCCGTGCTCTCCGCGGCTTCCTTGTCATGATGTTCCGCGGTGGTATGCTTCGCCTCGGTTTCCTGCTCCCCGCCTGCCTCTCCGGCCACGGCTTCCGGTTCCTTGTCCGCCAGCACCCAGTGCGGCAGGCTCCCCGTGAATCTCCTTGGCGAACCCGTTCCAGGCTGTGCTCCAAGCGCGGGACGCGCAGGAACCTGCTCAAAATTCGGCTGCCGCTCTTCTTCCTCGTGATCCCCTAGTGGCTCCACGGGTGCCGTTGGTACCGGCCGCCCGCGGTATTTCGCCAGCGACTCGCCTGGCAGCACGATATCGTCTTCCCGCGGCTCCACCGGCGCGCTCGGCCCGCGATCTCCCCGGTCTCCGCCCCGGCGATTGTCGTAACCGCCGCGGTTGTCTCGGTCGCCCTGCGGCGAAGCATACTTCGACGGCGGCAGGTTTCTGCCTCCGCCTTGTCCCTGGGGCCGCCGGTCGCGTTCGCCTCCGCGGCGACGCCCCCAGCGTCCACGCCTTCCGCCACGTCCGCGATCGCCTCCGCGGTCCCCGCCGCGATCTCCACCGCGATCGTGTCCCGGGCCGCGGTCATGACCCGCGCGCGGTGGATAGTTCCGTGTCGGATTGTAATTGGGGGCAAAATTCTGCGGCGCCGACGCATTCGATTCCGGCTGCCGTTCATCCATTTCGTGAGCTTCTTCCGAAGCGCCTTCTGCGCCCGGAGCCACGTTACCGATCTCCTCATCGTCCACGCCGTGCGCGCCTTCCGCGTGCGCTTCGCCGTGGCCGTGTTCCTCGTGCTCGTGCGGTTCATCCAGCGAGATGGTCTCTTCGTGCACCGCCCGCGTGGACAACACTTCCCCCGGCAGCGGCTCAATGATCGCGCCGCCATTGCCACCGGCGATGGCCGGTGCGGCATGGCTCTCCCCGTGGGAATGTCCGTGATCGTAGTCTTCGAGATTCTCGAAAACGTCGCTCACGTAGAGAAACGCGTCCCCGTCCAGGCCAATGTCCACGAATGCGGACTGCATGCCCGGTAAAACGCGAGTCACTTTTCCTTTGTAGATGCTACCGACCAGCGCGAACTCTTTTTCGCGCTCGATGTAGATCTCGACTAGCTGTCCTTCTTCCAGTATCGCGACTCGCCGTTCATGGGATGTCGCGCTGATAACCAGTTCTTTCGACATGAAAACTCCTTGGGATGCACCTCCGCGGGACCCTGTGGGGCACAGGTCCAGGGCAAGGCGCCGTCCCGAAGACTACCGGGACACGCTGGCGACAACAGTATTGTTGCGGCATGGCGTTCGAAGCCGGAGGGGGAAGCCGTTTTACGGCTTTCGTATTGCTTGAACCTCTTGCTTACGAGGCTGGGCCGTTGCCGGGACTCTCCCGGGGGAACGGCGGATGATGCGATCCTCACTCTTAAATTCCTTTTTTTGCTGCAAGCGGGCCGAACTTTGATCGGTCCGCGGGGTCCGCCGCAATCTCCCTGAAGTTGGTTGCGTTCGGACGCTGGCGAGTGCCTAGTTAACGAATCGGCGCAGCCGGACATTCATTACCAGGCCAATCGCCAGGAAAACAAACAATGTGGCCGAACCTCCGTAGGACATCAATGGCAACGGAATGCCGGTTACCGGCATGGCCCCGATGACCATGGCCACATTTACCAAAACGTGAAAGCCTAACGCTGCTGTCACGCCCATGACCAGAAACATTCCCGCTCGATCTTTCGCGCGCTGGGCATTCTGGACCAGTCGTAACAATAGCGCCATATACAGCCCAAGGGCAAGCAGCACTCCTTTGAATCCCTGTTCTTCCGCCCATGCCGACATAATGAAGTCGGAATACCGGACCGGAATATACCCCAGTTGATTCTGGCTGCCCTTGCCGAAGCCCTTCCCCCAGAAGCCGCCCGAGCCCACCGCTATCTTCGACTGCAACACTTGATAGCCCGAACCCTTCGCGTCTTCCTCGGGATGCAGGAACGACGTAACCCTCTCCTTCTGATACGGCTTCAAGAAATGCCACCCGACTGGCAACATCAAGACGCCGATAAGAACAATCACCGCTGCATGCTTCCATTGCAGCCCGGCCAAAAACGCCCCCACAATCAACATCGGCAGCAGCACCAGTGCCGTGCCGAGATCCGGCTGCTTCAGAATCAATACCAGCGGAACACCGACGACTAACCCCGCTTTAATCAAATCCTGCAGCGAAAGCTCGTCGGTTCGCACTTCCGCAAAGAAGCGCGCCAACACAATGATTATAATCAATTTGACGAGCTCTGACACTTGCAGAAATTCGCCCAAAACGGGAATCCACCGCTTGGCCCCAAACCGCGTATGACCCACTGCCAAGACCGCTATAAGTGCAATAATACCAATAATGTACAGGATCGGCGCCTGGTCCATAATTACGTGGTAATCCAGCCGCGACAGCACAAACATCAGCACAAACCCGATCACCAGCCAGCGGACTTGCTTCATGTGCATTCCCGCCAGCGCACTCCCGTGCGTGGCTGAATAAATCTCCAGCACACCCAGTGCACAGATAGCCGCCACAATCGCCAGCAGCCACCAGTCGTAATCTCTAGTTGTTGTCCCCTCGTTCATTTTATTTCAGTCTGAGACAATCGCTCCCTTTTTTCTACTCTGGCCTTTCTTTCTTGTTCGAAACCGTCTCTACTGCCGCCGCAGCTTCCGGTTCTGGCTTGTTCGCTGGCTTCCGATTTCCCGCAGCTTGCGGTTTCTTCTCTTCCTCCGTACCCAGGTCGTACTTCTTGAACTCTACCGTCGTCTGCCCCTGGCCCTTCTTTTCCTTTTTGTCGTAATACATCTTCACGATGTCTCGCACCACTGGGCCGGCCGCCGTTCCGCCGTGTTCCACCGTATCTTCCACCACCGCCGCCACCACGATCTCCGGATTCCGCCGCGGCGCGTAGCCCACAAACCACCCGTCGTTCTTGCCTTTCCCCAATCCCAACCGGCTTGCCGCGTTGTAGCTCATCACCTGCGCTGTTCCCGACTTTCCGCAAAACTCAATCCCTTGCAGCTTGACCGAGTTGCCCGTTCCTCCGGGCTCGTTCACCACGCCGTACATTCCTTGCGTCACTTGCTCGATTGTATTCTCAGCAAGGTCCACGTGCTTCTCGCCGACGTTTTGAACATCCTTCAGCAAGTGTGGTTGCTTGTAGTCCCCGCCGGAGGCGATTCCCCCGATCATGTATGCCACCTGCATCGGCGTCACCATCACCGAGCCTTGCCCAATCGCCACCGAAATCGTCGACCCCGCGTACCACTTGTGGTGATAAACCCGCTGCACCCATTCTTCCGAAGGCACCAGGCCTGATTCTTCCGACGGCAAATCAATTCCCGTCTTTTCGCCAAGCCCGAGCATCTTCGCGTATTTCGCGATCGTATCGATTCCCATCTTTTGCCCGACGTTGTAGAAAAACACGTCGCAGGAATGCACGATCGCGCTGTGCAGGTTCACCACTCCATGCGAACTTTTCCCATACACCCAGCACTTGTGCATCTGCCCGTAAAACACTCCATATCCCGGGCAGAACGCCGTGAAATTCTCCGGCGGCGTCTTCGATTCCAGCATCGCCGTCGCCATCACGATCTTGAAGACCGAACCCGGTGCGATCTGCGCCTGCGTCACGCGGTTCAGCAGTGGCTTATCCTTATCCTCGTTTAGCCTTTGCCACTCTTCTTTCGAAATCCGCACCGCAAAATCGTTCGCATCCGGCGCTGGATGGCTCGCGAACGCCAACACCTCTCCGGTCCGCGGATTCAGCGCCACCACCGCGCCCTTCTTGTCTCCCAATTCCTTTTCGGCGATCTCTTGCAGATCGTAATCAATCGTCAATTGAATCTGCTTGCCCGGAATCGCCTCCTGCTGCGAAAGCCGACCCATCTCTTTACCGACGCTGTTCACGATCACGCGCCGCATTCCGTCGGTGCCCACCAATAAGTCGTTGTATTGCCGCTCCAGCCCGCTCTTTCCCGCAAAATCTCCAGGCCGCAATTTTCCGTTGCTGTCTTCAATCTGCTTTTCGCTGACTTCTCCCACGTACCCGCTGGCGTGCGACATGAACCCGCCCGGCAAATACCGCCGCCGGTGCACCATCAGCATTTCCAGCAGGGGAATATCCGCGCGGTGCGACTCGATGAACGCCACGTCCGCTGGTGTTGCTTCCGGCTTGATCACGATGGGCTGGAACTTCGGCAGCGCGCCGGTATTTGTCAGTTGCTCTTTCAAATCGTCCAGCTGCAATCCCAATCCGTCCGCAATCGCCGGAAGGTTCTTCTCCACCGCCGCCATGTCGTCCCGCAGCAGCAGCACGCTGAATGACGGGTAGTTGTCCACCAGCACGCGCCCGTCGCGATCCAGCATCCGCCCGCGTGGCGCAATGATCGGAATCGAACGCACCCGGTTGCGTTCCGCCATTTGCCCGTATCTATCGGAATCGATGACTTGGAGTTTCCAGAAGCCCAGCAGCAGAATTGTGATCATTCCCACGATCACGTAGGAGGCGGCGGCCAGCCGTTCTTGCGGCAATCGGTTATCGTTGCGGAACCAGTACGACACGCGAGCCCTGCGCGCGAGCCATTTTTCTCTTCAGGGCTGAGCGGCGCCCGCTCGCGCAATCTCGTTCACTTCAAGCGTTGAAATGCAAACTCTCCGGTCGGCCAGGTTGAAACGTTAAATCCCTAGTCCACGCGTGGAAGCCAGCGAAATCGCCGCCTGGCCCGCGAATCCGTCTCATTCACGATGCCTCTTCAAAATTAGCACCCGTCCCTATGCCGCGCAACTCGTCCCTTGGTACAGGTTGCTTTCCCATCACCTATAGCACCGCCACCGCCGCCCCATCCCGCGCCTTTCGCGGGATGATTCCTGGCTGTGCCCTCTGTGAAGCCGGCACCAAATGAACTTGAGGGTGCCCCACCCTTGGTTTCTAAGGGTGGGCTCTTACGCTCTAACGCCAGAAAATCTCTTCTTTCCGCTCTCACTCCGCGCCCCTGCGTTCGGCCTTTTTCTCCTAATTCCCGCTCATAAACAAATCTCATAGCACACCACCCCGCAATTTCCTTTTTTTACCGCCACTCCCTCCTTTAAACTTTCTAGTTCCCTATGTGGCCCGATTCCGATAAGCCTTTGCGTCTCGCCCTGGTCGGCATGTCCGGCTCCGGCAAGTCCTATTGGACCCGCCGCATCGCTGCCTCCGGCTACCCCTCTGTCTCCTGCGACGCGCAAATCGAAGAGCGCCTGAAATCACACCTCGCATCTGGTGCCCACTCCGGCATCAACGGCGTTGCCGCCTGGATGGGCTGGCCCGATCGCCCTACCTACGCCGAGCGCGAAGCCGCCTACCTCGCTGAAGAAATCTCCACGCTCGACGAAGTCCTCACTTCACTCGAAAAAAATCCCGCTCGGGATCTCATTCTGGATACCACCGGCAGCGTCATCTACGTGGGCAACCACCATCTCCACCGCCTTCGCAAACAGATGCTGGTCGTTTATCTCGCCGCCTCTGCTGCCGAGCAGCAGCTTCTCATCCAGCGTTACCTCGAAGATCCCAAGCCCGTCCTTTGGCGCGGCGCTTTCCAGCCGCGTCCCGCAGAATCGCCGCGCGAAACCGTCGCCCGTTGCTATCCCGCGCTCATCGCCGCGCGCCGCCAAAGCTACGAAGCCATCGCTCATTGCTCCGTTCCGGTGGCCGAACTCCGCGGTCTTTCCAGCCCCACCGAATCCGAAATCAATGCCGGTCAGACCTTTCTTCACCGCATCCAACAACAACTCGCTGCCGGCAAATCCGCCAGAGCCGAGCGCCGTCCATGAGGTATCGCAGCACCACCGGCAAAGCTCCGCTCACCTCGCTCCGCGGCGCTGTCCTTCGTGGCCTCGCTCCCGACGGCGGCCTTTACATGCCCGCCGAAATCGCCCGCCGCACTCCCGAGGAACTCGAGGAATTTCGGCGCCTTCCATTTACCGAGGTCTGCTATCGCGTGGTGCGTCCCTTCGCCACTCCGGATGTTCCGGAGGAACTCCTCTGGCAAATTGTCGCCGAAGCCATCAATTTTCCCGTAAAGCTCGTCTCGCTCACTCCCGCGCTGCACGTTCTCGAACTCTTCCATGGTCCTACGCTCGCCTTCAAGGATTTCGGAGCTCGCTTCATGGCCCGCCTCATGGGCTATTTTGTTCGCGGTGAATCCCGCCAGCTCACGGTCCTCGTCGCCACTTCCGGTGACACCGGCAGCGCCGTCGCGCACGGCTTCCTCGGCGTCCCCGGGATTCGCGTCGTCATCCTCTATCCCTCCAAACGCATCAGCGAAGCTCAGGAAAAGCAGTTCACCACCCTCGGCGAGAACATCACCGCGCTCGAAGTCTCCGGCACCTTCGATGATTGCCAGCGCCTCGTCAAACAGGCCTTTGCCGACGAAGCCCTCAACCAGCGCGCCTTTCTCACCTCCGCCAACTCCATCAACGTCGGCCGCCTGCTGCCGCAGATGTTCTATCACGTCGCCGCCTACCGCCAGCTTCCTGTCGCTTCCGTCCCGCTCATCGTTTCCGTTCCCAGCGGCAATTTTGGGAACCTTACCGCGGGAATTTTTGCCAAACGTATCGGCCTTCCCGTACACATGTTTCTCGCGGCCACCAACGCCAACGACACCGTTCCCGAATATCTGCTCACCGGTAAGTATCAGCCGCGTCCCGCCGTCGCCACTTTCTCCAACGCCATGGACGTCGGCAATCCCAACAATTTCCCCCGTCTGCTCGATCTCTGCCGCAATCGTCTGGAATATGTCCGCAAGGAAATTTGGGGACACCACGCCACCGACGATGAAACTCTCATGGAAATGCTGGCCGTTTGGGATCGCTATCGCTACATCTCCGACCCTCACACCGCCGTTGGCCTGCTTGCCTGGGAAGCCTACCGGAAGGAACACCCCGAGCCCTCACAAGGGCTCGTTCTCGCCACCGCTCATCCCGCCAAATTCGCCGAAGTCGTGCAGAAAGCCATCGGCGTGGCCCCCCCTCTGCCTTCACGTCTGGCCGAATACCTGAACCGCCCCAAACTCTCTCTCCCCATGTCCGCCAACTACGACGACCTCAAGCAATTCTTGCTTGCTCATTAATCCACCCAGCAATGCCGATATCGCGATCAGCGATATATAGCGGCCACCTCCAGGTGGCCCATTTATTTACATTAGCCCGAAAATGAGTTGGTCTTCCCGTCGTCGGGGGGCCGCCTCAACGCTGCGCACCGCCGCTAGCGCAGACGGCGTCGCTGGAAGAATCACGCACGAATCAAAGCGCATGTTAGAAAACGCCAACACTCGTTCACCGGGAATCGCCCATCGCAATCCTCTGTTCGGAAGTCGCCGCCGGTAATCCCCGGGAAACGGAACTGTATCTTCTGCCCAGACCGACCAGATCCCTTTTGGAACAACTCCTCCTTTGACCGTCTCTACGGGCTCATATAACGTGGCGATTCGCTGCACGCTCTGATTTCCCAGAGTCACGCTCTGGGGGCCGAATTCCTTCGATTTCAGAATTACCACGACAGTGTCAGGCAGGTAACGCATTCGCCCGGCCAAAATTCGATCGGGACATGGTTTTTCGCTCTGAAGGCGAGCCAGCGTCGATGCCTCGATCCTGTTTCTGTCCAGCCATAATTGCGGGGCAATCTGTTTCACATGGCGGCATCCTAGCAGTCCCCAGAAGCAACTCAGATCTGCGTGGAACGCGTGTGCCATCAACTCACGCGGTGCATCGTAAGTGTATAAAACCTTTAACCCGTGCTCGCTCCCCTCGACTCGATACTGTGGACTCTCATCGTCCGTACTCTTGATCTCAAAACTTGCCCGATGCCCTACCCAAAATGAGTGGGCGCTTCTTACTGAGAGAATCTCACCAAATACGCGCGGACCTGTAAACCGGTCAGCGACTCCATAGCTGATTGCAGTGACTTTTCCATTTAGTAAAATTACCGAGGCGCCGAAGGCCATGTAACGGAACCCCAGCAAATCGGCTAGTGGATATTCGCATCCGGCTTCGCCATCGTCCTTCGTGATCTTGGCATCTGACGAACAGAACCTGAAAAAGCGGATGTACTCGTAGTATCTAAACCAGGAAGTTTCGTTTGAGATCGTCACGTAGTAGCGGATTTCCGTTCCCAGGTCGACGTCTCCCGTTTCCGGAGTGCGCTTTACCGGATCTTCCGGTTCCCACCGTACAAGACGTGGCACGAGCCGTACGACGTCTTCTTTGCCGCTCTTGTCAATTTCCAGCTTGCCCAAACCGGTGATTACCGCTTCCATTCGCCGTGTGAGCACGTAGGAACAGACACGATACGCCGTCCCCAACAGCAGCAAGAAGAGAAGAACAGCGAGGTACATCCGGCGCGCAATTCGGCCTGTGATCGCCCGCTCAGTCCACGACATAGCCGGGAAGTATTTGCGGAAAGACATCGTGCTTCTAATTTGACACCAATTGAGTATTACAAGTGCCGGGGGTGCGAGATTGTTTCGGGATTGGTAAAGATCGCGCTACGAACTCCGCCGCAGCCGGTCCAGCGCCACAAACAGCGCCACGCCCAGCACCGCATTCACCAGTGCCGCGATCGCCAGATGCAGGTTGAACCATGGCTCCGGCTCGGCCAGCAGCACCCGCCGCACCAGCACGAGGACCGCCTGGTGCACCACAAAAAAACTCATCGTCAAAGCAAACCGCGCAAACGGGTGTTCCGTATCCAGCCGTGACCCGATCGACGACGCTAGATACCCGATGATCGTCTTCGCGATCCCGTACTCTCCCAGCGGCACCGTTGGCCCGCTCAGGCTGTCCTGCATCAACCCCATCACCGTGCCCAGCAGCAATCCCGTCGAAGGATTGCGCCGGCTCAATCCAAAATAAATCGTCACCAGCAGCGGTAGGTCCAGAATCTCCAGTTTCGGCAGATAAACAGGAAGAATCCGTTGCAAAACAAGCGACAAGATCGCAATGATGGCGACCGCGCCCGGATAAAACTTGTGCACCTCGATATGTGTCTCGCCGCCGCCGCGGAGTTCGTAAGTATCGTTCATGGCTTCTCCGCCGCTGGCGCGGTTGCGGCGGCCGGCTCTGCGGTTGGCGCTGTACTGCCGTTAGCCGCGGCAGCGCCCGGCGCTTCTGTCTGGTTCGGGAATTCCACCGGCTCCTGCGTCAGCAGCACGATCACTTCTTCCAGCCGCTCCAGGTTCGCCGTCGGCTTCACGCGAATCTGCTTGAACACGCTCCCCGGTTTAACGTCAATCACCGTACCCACCGGAATGTCGCGTGGAAAAATCTTGTCCATGCCGCTGGTCACCACTTTGTCTCCGACGTTCACCACATCATCGTTGGCCACATAACTCATCGCCAGCGTCGGATCGCCGTTGCCTTTCACGGGGCTCTGCGAACGCGTTGCCAGCAACATGGCCCCCGCGCCGCTGTCCTTATCCGTCAGCAGCAGCACCTGCGCGTTGTCCCGATAAACCTCGATGATTTTTCCCACCGCCCCGTCCGGCGTGATCACTGCCATGTTCCGTCGCACGCCGTCCCGCTCCCCGCGGTCAATCTCCACCGTACGGCTGGCCGTTCCCGCGCTCGCTCCAATCACCCGCGCCATCAGCATGGGCACGCTCTCGTGCGCCTTCTTGAACGCCAGCAACGCCGAAAGCCGGTCCGCTTCCGCCGCTTTACTCTCCAGTTGCGAAATCTTCAGTTTCAGCGCGTCGTTTTCCGCCTTCAGCGCTTCGTTCTGGCGCGAAGTCCCTTGCAGCGCGAAGTAGTGATCCCACACGCCGCGAATCTTCCCGAAGCCCCACGCCCCGCCCTTCTCAAACGGTGTCACCGCGGTGATCGTCCACACGCGGATCAGCCGCCCGCGTGAATCACGCTTCACCTGCACCGCCAGCATCAGCACCTGGAACAACAGCACTCCAGTCAGCAGCGCCAGCGACCTATGTCTCGAAGGAAGCCCAACCATGGCAAAAGTTCTCGGTAACGGGTTTTAAGTTCTCGGTTCAGACTCAGAAAAACCACGCCTGCAAAAAATCAGTCCCACTTTTCCGCCGCTGGGAGTAGCGGAAACTTCGTAGTAAATCTTCAAACGCAACACCGGCTCGCAAGTGCCAACAGCGAATGGCTAATAGCGGACAGCTTCTTCAGTCAATGCACACCTGCCGCAGCAACTTGAAATCGCTCAGCATCTTCCCTGTGCCCAGCACCACCGAAGCCAGTGGATCATCCGCAATCGAAACCGGCAGCCCGGTCTCCTCGCGAATCCGCTTGTCCAGGTTCTTCAGCAGGGCTCCGCCGCCGGTCAGCACGATGCCGCGGTCGCTGATGTCCGCTGAAAGTTCCGGAGGAGTACGCTCCAGCGCCACGCGCACTGCATTCAAAATCGTCGCCACGCATTCGCTCAATGCTTCGCGGATCTCGCTGTCGTCAATCGTCACCGTCCGCGGCACGCCTTCGATCAGGTTGCGCCCCTTCACTTCCATCGTCAGCGGCTTCTCCAGCGGATACGCCGACCCGATCTCCATCTTGATCTGTTCCGCCGTCCGCTCGCCCACCAGCAGGTTGTACTTCCGCTTCAAATACTGCATCACCGCTTCGTCCATCTCGTTGCCGGCCACGCGCACCGACCGCGAGTACACAATGCCGCTCATCGAAATCACGGCGATGTCTGTCGTTCCGCCGCCGATGTCCACCACCATGTTTCCCGAAGGCTCTTCAATCGGCAGCCCCGAGCCAATCGCCGCCGCCATGGCCTGCTCCACCAGGTAAACTTCGCTGGCCCGCGCGCGGTACGCTGAGTCCTGTACGGCCCGCTTTTCCACCGGCGTAATCTCGCTTGGCACTCCAATCACGATGCGCGGATGCACCAGCACGCGCCGGTTGTGAGCCTTCTGGATGAAGTACGTCAGCATTTTTTCCGTGACTTTGAAGTCGGCGATCACGCCGTCCTTCATCGGTTTGATGGCCACCACGTTCCCCGGCGTGCGCCCCAGCATGTCCTTCGCTTCGCGCCCCACCGCCACCACTTCGCCGCTCGCCTTGTTGATCGCCACGATCGAGGGCTCGTTCACCACAATCCCTTTGCCGTGCGAAAACACCAGCGTGTTCGCGGTCCCCAGATCAATCGCCAGGTCGGACGAAAACAAACTGAACACCGACCTCAGGTTATACCCATTCTTGTTCATTACTGCTTTCCCCCTGCGGAGCGGATCCTGCACAGCGGGACTCGTTCTGCGGACTCCCTACGGTGCAACCATCCATTGTCCCCGGTTTCGACGGCCCACGCAAAACCGCCGCCCGGTCTTACCCCCAAACTACCTCGGTATCACGATCGATATCTCTTGCTTCGCCGTTCCCCCGCGCCGGTTCGACCCGATCACCACGATCGTGTGCTGCCCCGGCTCCAGCGGCTCCGTAAAGTGGCGGAAAGTCCCGTCCGGCGACATATTCGCCACCGGCTGCCCATTGATAATCAGCGCCGCGCCCGGCTCCGTCTTCCCGATAACTTCCGCAACGCGCCCGTGTATCTGCGGCGCCTCGATCTGCAGCAGCATCTCCTGCGCCTTGCCTTGCGCCACCAGGCTGAACTTGAACGTTTCGCTGAACTCGCTCGTCTCTTTCTGCGCGTTCGATGCCGTCACGTTCCAGAAATAATCTCCGGCTTCCAACCCGTTCACTTCCGCGCTCGTCCCCGTTACCTTCACTTCTTTCACCAGTTTCGTGAACATCGTCGTGGTGCTGATCCGCAGCGTGTAGCTCACTGCTTCATCCACCGGCTGCCACTCAAACCGGATCTGCGCCGTCTTTGGCGTTTGCGAAATAATCGGCGCAAGGTTCAGCGGCGAAATCAGCCCCGGCGGCGCCAGCACATTCGATTTCTGGATCGAGCCACCACTCGGGAAGCTGGCCTTCTCCCATTGCGTCAGTTCGATCTTTTCGTTGCCGCGCTGCACTTCGGCCGAACCGTTGGACACCGTAATCTCGTGTTCGTTTTCCTTCGGGTCGTTCTTAACCGTCGCGCGGCTGTTCTGTTTCACATACGCGGTTGCGTCTTCCACGCTCACCGCCGCGCTCGAATCCGCCGACGAGAATTTCGACGTCGCCAGGTCCACCGACCCCGTATTGATGCGCACCGCCGTGTTTGAACGGTCCCGCGTCACGTTGTTCTCTTCCACCGTCACCATCGTCTCGGACTTGATCGTGTACTCCGTGCCGTCCGCGAACGTGATGCGCGCGGCGCCGTCTCCGCCTGTCTGGATCAGGTCGCCCTTATCCAGTTGCGTGTGGTAATCCGCATCCACCCAGGTGACCGAATTCACTTTCTTCACCTGTACTCGCCCGTCCAGGTTCACGAATTTCGCTTGCGTGGCCGTGATTGGCGCATTTTCCATCTCTGGATTTCCGATCGCGTCCGAAACTTTCTTCGTGACGATCTCGGTCCAGTCCGGCTTCGCCAGATAAAGTCCCGCAATCACAATGGCAAAAATCGAAAGAATATAAATGGCCACTGTCTTGTACGTCACCGCGTGCCAATACACTTCCACGCGATGGATCTTCGGCGGCGCGGGCGGCGCCGTGGGAGCCGCTACCGGGCGGCGGGGTTCGATGGGAGTCTGCGTGCTCACGGGAGTAAGTGCTGCGATTGCTCCAATTTCGCAATGTAGCACAGCGTTTTGCAGCCAGCGGCATCCCCGTGTGCGCCCGTAGTCAATCTACAAATAGCGCTTCCGCCGCTTTTCCTCCCGGAGTGTCCTTACCATTACTTTGCGCGCGCTCTGTATGTCTTGGGTACCCCACGCTCTTGCTCTGCGTGTGGGGTCTTTGTGAGTGTTAGTGCGAAGGCTTTTGCTCCTGCCCCCGCTGGAAAAACCGCGTCTTGTCAAAGCTGGGATCCACGGCCACGTCGAAGAACCCCACCATCATCTCCTCATAGGTCTGCTCGCCCCAGCGCACCGCCGCCGTCGCGTCCGGATTGTGCGGGTTCCCCTTCGAATTATCGAAACACGCCACCGCCTGCAGCTCCGTCCCTGCCTTTAGTGCCAGCGGCTCCGCCAGCCGGTAACTCATCTGCCAGTGAAAGTGGTAATGCACGCGCAGCAGTGTCTCCACCGTTCCGTCCGCCTTCACGATGTTGTATTCGAATTTCTTTCCCCGCAGGTGCATGTGCGGAAAAAAATTCAGCAGCAGCGCGTCGTTCGGCAGCGTCCCGTGGACTTCCACCCGGTAATCCGGATCGCCCGGCGGAATCACGAAGTGGTCGTTTGTCAATTGCAGCGTCAGCACCCGCTTCGCCGGCGGTTCTTTCGCGAAAATCAGCCCGATCCGCGTCGCATCCTTTCCCGGCTTTCCATTCGTCGTGTAGTGCATTTGAAACACCAGGTCCGCGCCCGCTGGTATGTACTTCGCCATCCCCGCCGCCCAGTTGTCCGGCGTGCTCCCCGGCGCGTACACCAGCAAAATATCGCTGGTCGTCCACATCGCATCGCGCTGGCTTGCGGATCGCTCAGCGATTCCGCCGTGAACGCCTTTCCCACCGGCGCATGCTTCAGCCACCCCGAACCCGGCGGCCGCACGTATACCACCGCGTGATGCACATGCTCCGGCAGCCCCGGCAAAATCTCCGAAGCCTGCACCCACCGCCCTTCCGTGAAGCGCGTCGGCACAATCTCGTAGGTGTAGTCCACATCGCCCGTCGCCGGAATCTCCACCGCCTCCGGCATCTTCACTTCAAGATCCGGCGCCGGAATCGTCCACCGCTCCGCCCATTTCCTCGGCGCGGGCGCATCCGCGGCATTTCCCGCCGGCGCTCCCGCCGCGGCCCACGCAACCAGCGTCGCGATCTGCGCGTCCGTCAGCGAAGGATCATTTGCAAAATGCCCAATCCCACGCTCCGCAAACCACGGCGGCATCCGCCGCCCCTTCACCGCCTCCGCAATCGCCCCCGCATAAGCCCGCGTCTCCCCATACGTCTCAAACGCCATCGGCGCAATCCCCCCGAGCCGATGACACCCCTGGCAACGCTCTTCCATCACCGCCAGCACATCCTTATAAAAGGTGGGTACTCTCGCCGTTTCGGTTGAATGCCCTGAAAGGAAGGTGCAGCAGGTCGCTACCAGCACGAACCCCAATCCCAACATGACTTTGTTCTTGTTCTCCACGCGCCTTGTTCCATTGTAACGGCGTACGATTACCTTACCTACAGGCGTCCGCAATGTCGGCGCGCCGACATTTAAGAAACTACTTGAAGGTTATTCGAACGACTTATGTATCAGTGGTTATGGTAGTTAGAGGTAAACACAAATATCCGCCTGGGAAATGCCGGGGCGATTTTGTCGCTGGACCAGCTTAATTCCATGTCGGCGCGCCGACATTTAAGAAATTACTTGAAGGTTATTCGAATGATTTTTCCCGATTTGATACGCCCACACCCGCCGCTCAACAAAACCTTGAACCTTCCACTTTGAACTTTGAACTCTGGAACCTTCCCCGTCGCTCCATTTTCCATTTTCGCCCCATGAATCCTGGCGGATTCGCATGCTCTTCGGGACACAAGTCACGGAACACGAGACACGGGGTTCACTCAGGCAGGAAGTTCCGGCAATCCCACAAGCTTCCGGAACTCAGCATCTTCGTGCAGGCAATCCAGGTCGGAATCCCGCGAAGCCCAGTTTTTGTTGCCGTACCCGGCGGCGAAGGCTTTCTTCAACGTGTCCAGCGCTTCCGCCTTCCGCTTCATGACGCCATAGGTGCAGGCGGCATTGTAAAGCGTATTTCCGTCGTTGGGACGCAAGGCCACCGCGGTTTGCAGGTGCCGGATACTCTCCTCGGTTTCCCCGAAGAAGGCCAGGTTCGACGACAGCAGGATCCGCGCGCGCACATCTTCCGGCACCACTTCCAACTGCTGCCGCATCACTCCGTTCATGCGCCGCTTCAGGTCTGCCGAAGCTTCTTTTTGCCCGGCGTGATCTAGGCACTGTGTGTACGGAATGTAGGTATTGTAATCGTCGCCGTTCGCATCCATGGCTGCTTCCACCAGCTTCGCGCCTTCCTCGTATTTCCCCATGGAAAGCAGCGCGCGGCCCAGGATGTTCCACGAACCGTCGCAGTCACGCTTCCGCTCAATGGCACGCTGCGCCATCAATGCGGTTTCGTCGTACTTCTTCTGCGCGTAAAAGAGCCGCGCCCGCGCCACCAGCACTTCCGGCAAATCCGGCGCCAGCGCCATGGCGCGGTCGCATGCGGCCAGTCCGCGCTCGATCCATGCCGAGCTCTGTTCGCGCAATTCATAGATCAGCCCGCACAAATGCGCGATGCCCGCATAAGCCAGCGCAAAGCCGGCGTCCAGCTGGATGGCTTGCTCAAACATTTGCAATGCGTAATCCAGGTTCTCCCGGCGCAGGTAACTCCGCCCGCGCAGATAAAAATCGTAAGCCTGGGTATTGCCCGTCGGCTTCTGGCCGATGGTCTTTTCTTCTTGGGGCGTCAGCGTGATGCGCAGCGCCTGCGCGATGCTTCGCGCAATTTCATCCTGGATGGCAAACACGTCTTCCAGTTGCCGGTCATACCGCTCCGCCCACACCGAATGCCGCGTCGAACTCTCCACCAGTTGCGCCGTGATCCGCAGCCGGTTCCCAGAGCGGCGAATCGTCCCCTCGAGCACAAACGTTGCGCCCAGTTGCTGCCCCACTTGCGGCGCCGCCGTCTGCTTGTCGCGAAACGCCAGCATTTCGGACCGCGGGAAAATCGTCAGTTGGGTGATCTTGGAAAGTTCCGTGATGATGTCTTCCGTCATGCCGTCCCGGAAGTATTCATCCTCTTTTCCGCCGCCCTGGTTCTCGAAATACAGCACCGCCACGGATTTCTTGGCGGGTGCGGAGGGAACCGCCGCGGAAGACGCACTCTCGGTTTTCCCGGCGGCAGGGCGGCGGCTGGAATCAATGTCGCGCCGCAGGCGTTTCAGGTCAGAGCGGAATTCCGCCGCCGTCTGGTACCGCAGGTCCGCGTCTTTCTCCAACGCCTTGCCGAAGATATTTTCAATCGCAAAGGGCAGCTTGGAATTCAACTTTGTGGCGGGCGCCGCATCGGAGTGCAAAATCCCGTCAAAGATCAGCGCCACCGTCGAGCCGGAAAAAGGCACGGCTCCCGTCGCCATTTCGTAGAGCACCACTCCCAGCGAAAATAGATCCGAGCGTGCGTCTAGTTCCTCGCCGCGTGCCTGCTCCGGCGACATGTACGCCACCGTTCCCACCGAGCTTCCCGGGCTGGTCAGCAAACTTCCTTCATTCAGCACGTGCGTCTCGGTCGGCTGCGATCCATGGATCGCGGACTCCGCTACTTTCTGCTGCTGAGCAGCCAGCTTCGCCAGCCCGAAATCCAGAATCTTTGCCGGTCCCCGCTCCACCAGAAAAATGTTCGCCGGCTTGATGTCGCGATGTACGATTCCCTTGGTGTGCGCCGCTTCCAGGCCATCGGCAATCTGTATTCCAACGTCGAGAATCTCGGAAATGGCCATGGGCTTGGAAGCGATGCGATGCTTCAGCGTCTGCCCTTCCAGCAACTCCATGGCAATAAACGGCCGCCCCTCGTATTCCCCCACGTCGTAGATCGTGCAAATGTTCGGATGGTTCAACGCCGAAGCCGCCCGCGCCTCGCGCCGGAAGCGTTCAATCGCCTGCGGATCGTGCGAAATGTCGTCGGGCAGAAATTTCAGGGCAACGCTGCGCCCCAGGCGCGAGTCTTTGGCCTTATAGACCACACCCATGCCACCGCCACCCAGCTTTTCCAAGACGTTGTAGTGGGAGATGTTTCGGCCAATCAACTGAGCAGTATCCGTCATCGGCGGGAGAGTGTAGCTCAGCCGCGTAATCCCAAGCAAATTTACCTACTCACTTTCGTTGCCCAACGCAGGTGCGAGGCTTTGGCCTCCCAGTCGCTGCATCCCGCAACCTTCCGTAACCTTGCCACCCCGCTGAACTTCGTTTGGGCTTTCCCCTGCAATCCTCTATAATGCTAAGTTTGTTCACCACCTCAGGAGACATCTGGAATGGCTGGCGTATTTGAAAACCAGAAAACGGGCATGCGCATCCTCTTCGGCGTGCTGATCGTCATGATTGCCGCGAGCATGCTTCTTTACCTGGTGCCCCAGGGCACCAACACCACCGAAGGCGCCACGGACGTCCTCGCCAAAGTCGGCGACCAGACGGTCACCATGGGCGAAGTGCGCCAGCAATTGGACGAAATGCGCCGCCGCACGCAAATTCCTCCGGTGCTCGAAGGCCTTTACGCCAAGAACATCCTCAAACAGTTGATCTTCCAGAAGGAAATGGAGTACGAAGCCAAGCGGCTTGGCATTACGGTGAGCGATCAGGAGCGCGCTGACCGCATCAAGCAGTATCTCCCCACGGCTTTCAATGGCGACACTTTTATTGGCGTGGACGCTTATTCGCAGCAGGTCCAGGCCCGCTTTCAGCTTACCGTCCCCGTTTTTGAAGACCTCGTCCGCCAAGGCCTGGTCGAAGAAAAAGTCCGCAAGCTGATTACCGACGGCATCAGCGTCAGCCCCGCCGAACTCCAGGAGCAATACAAGTATCAGAACGAGAAGGTGAAACTCGACTACGTGCTGGTTAAGCCCGAGGACCTCGAAGCCAAAATCACGCCCGACGCGGACGAAATCAAGTCTTACTACGATCAGAACAAGGCCAAGTTCCAGATTCCAGAGAAGCGCATCGTTCGCTACGCCTTGCTCGACATCGCCCAGCTTCGCCAGAACACTCCGGTCTCCGACGACGAACTTAAGGTCGTCTATCAGCAGAATATTAAGGACTTTGAGGTCCCGAACCGCGTCCACGCCGAGCATATCCTCTTAATGACGGTCGGCAAGACCGACGCTGAAGTCGCCGAAATCAAAAAAAAGGCCGAGGACATCCTCTCCCAGGCCAAAAAGAAAGGCGCCAACTTCGAGGATCTCGCCAAGAAATACTCCGAGGACCCTGGCTCAAAGACCAAGGGAGGCGACCTCGGCTGGATTGTCCAGCAGCAGACTGTGCCGGAGTTTGAAAAGGCCGCGTTCAGCCTGAACAAGGGCGAAATGTCTGACCTCATCAAGACCCAGTACGGATTTCACATCATCAAGGTTCTCGATAAGGAAACCGCCCACACCAAGAGCTTTGACGAGGTCAAAGACTCCATCCGTCCCACCTACCTCTTGAACAAAGTGGACAAAACAGCGGCAGATACCGCGGACAAGGTCTCGTCCGAGATTCGCCAATCCAACAAAATCACCTTGGACGAACTCGCGCAGAAGTACCACCTGACCATCGCGGACACCCATCCCGTCGGTCCCGGCGAATCGATTCTCGAATTGGGCAATGGCCAGGACGTCAAAGAAGAGATTTTCCGCCTCCAGCAAGGCAGGCTCAGTTTGCCGCTGCACACCGACCGCGGTTACGTGGTTTTATCTCTCAAGCAGAGTATCCCCGAACACCAGGGCACTCTCGACGAGGTTCGCGACAAGGTTATTACCGAGCTCAAGCAGAAAAAAGCCGACGAACTTGCCAAGTCCAAGGCCAACGACTTCTACCAGCACGTAAAGAATGGCCAAAAGTTCGATGCGGCCGCCAAAGCCTTGGGTCTGGACCCCAAGACCAGCGACCTGATTGCCCGATCCGGCTCGATTACTGGCCTCGGCAGCGGCAAGCAGCTTGCCCCAGCCTTCTCTCTGAAAGCTGGCGACCTGGCTCCGGTCTTGAATCTGGGAGTGAACTGGGCGGTTTACCAGGTTGTGGAGCGCCAGGACGCCAACCCCGCCGACTTCGAGAAACAGAAGCAGCAAATCACCGACAGTCTGCTCAAAGAAAAGCGCGATCTGGCCTTCCAGGCCTTTCAGACCTCGCTCGACGAACGCTTGAAACAGGACGGCACGCTGAAGCTTTATCCCGACAAGATGACTGCTTTCGGCAGTACAAAACTCCCCGGAAGCTCCGGTAATTTATAGAAAATAAGAAGCTTAACAGTTTACAGGGACCCTCTTGCCCTCCCCGTCCCCGATCGGTAGTCTATTCCTGTCCGGAAGATCAGGGGCAGGTGACGACACTCAAGCCCGTTACCAGCCGTTCAGGGGCTTTCGGTACTCCAAGAACTTAATCAACCCAGATGGGTGGACTTATGCCAGCAGCACGCACTGCGGTCGCTCGGAATGACTACCGTTGCAGCATCGAAAAGAACCAGAACGGCAAGTATTGCGTCCGCATTCGGGTGCAATACCCCCGCCACGCCTGGTCGCTCGGTACCTTCTTTCTGGCTTCCTCTTTCGACCGCGCCATGAAAAAGCTCGAAGAATCCCTGCACTTCCTCCAGCGCAATGAGGAGAAGCTGTGGTTCTGGGGCGTGGACCGCGCGGAGGACATGGGCTTCTCCGCTGAATTCCTGCGCGAGGCCGGACTCCATCTGGACCGCCGCGTGGAATTCCCCCGTAAAGCCGCCGCCCTTTCTCTGGAGCCGGATCGGGCCGCGCCTGCTTCCGCTCTCGGTTTTGTCCGCCGCGGTCTTGCCGAATCGGTGGAATCCGGGCGCGTGCAGTTGGCCGGCGACTAAAAAGCTTGCCTCGCCTTAGCTTCGTGTTCATTTTTCTTTGAAATTCTCCGCCCTTGCCTCCACGTGCCAACCGGTAGAAACTCTTTCCAGCCGGATTATCGTCAAGTCTCCACCGCAGCCGCGCACCCGGAGGATCGCCCGCATGAGCCGTCGCCCAGGTCTGTCAATCGCCGAGCCGTTTCTCCTGGTTTTCCTTTTGGCGGTTAGTGCTCTCGCCCTTTTTTTGCCCGCTTGGACCGCAGCGCCTCCCGTCGGCCAAACCCTTAAGCTCCCCATTGGCACGCTGCTCCCGGTTAGCGTTGAAAATGAGCTTTCCTCGAAGAAGCTGGTCAAAGACCAGAACCTGGAGGCACGCATTACCCAGGACGTTCCGCTCCCAGGCAAGGAAAAGGTTCCCGCAGGGTCGAAACTCCTTGGCTCGGTGGTAGACGTCCCTTATATGGAGGACGGGCCTTCCAGCATCACCTTCCGTTTCACCTCCCTGGAAATCAAACGCGCTGGCACGATACCCATTGTTGTCGCTTTGAGGGCCATGACCACCTTCACGGCTGCGCGTGACGCGCAGATTTCAAACCAGGAAAATGGACCAGGCTCTCCGGGTTCTTGGGCTTCCACGATGCAGATTGGCGGAGACATGCGTTACGGCGACGGCGGCAAGGTGACCGACCGGCACAATCACAAAATTGGAAAAGCCACCACGAATGGCGGCGTCCTGGCCCGCCCTCAAGATTCGCCCGGTTCCCCCTGTGCCGGCTGGCCCGACGCCACGCAGGCCCCGCAGGCGCTTTGGGTGTTTTCGGCGAATGCCTGTGGCCTTTACGACATGAAAAACGTCCGCCTCTCGCATGCCGGGAACAAGGAACCTCTCGGCGAAATTACCCTCAGCCGCGACCAGGGTGAAATCAAGCTTATGAAGTCCAGCGCACTGCTTCTCCGCGTCGTCAAATAATTTGGCGGCCGCGCCCGTTTCTCCGTATCGTTTGATTCGCCGCTTGACTTCAACCACCTTCTCGCACATTATTTTGGCCATTCCACGGGAAGAGCCGCAATGCGGTCGTCCGTTATCCTCCGTCACCCCGCCCGAAGCACACCTCGACCTGTGCTCGCTGGAGGATCCAGGCCGCTGCGGTCGAAAGGAATTCTCTCAAAATGACTCGGAACCTAAGGCATCTGCAGCTGTCGTTGCTTGCCGCTTTTCTGCTCGTCGCCGGGAGTATCAGTGTTCGTCCGGCTTCGGCGCAAGCTTCGCAGTCGTCGTCTCAGTCCACCGACCAGAGCGACACCAGCACCACCACCAAGTCCAAGAAAAAGAAGAAGAGCACCACCGGCGACGACACTTCGGCAGCGGCAGATACCTCGTCCACCAAGAAGTCGTCCAAGAGCAAGAAGGCCGATACCACGGATTCTTCCACGGCTGCCGCCGACGGTTCCGCTTCCTCGACGAAGAAATCCTCCAAGTCGAAGAAGTCCGCTGCTTCGACCGACGCGAGCGCCACAGGCGCCGCATCGACTGACGCTCCCGCGGCTTCCACATCCACCAGCAAATCCAAGAAGAGCAAGAAAACGGAAACGGCGGACACCACCGCGGCCGCACCTGCGGCAACTTCCGCGTCCAGCGACTCCGCCGCTTCGACTTCTTCGAAGAAATCTTCCAAGTCCAAGAAGTCGGCAACTGCCGACGCCTCGGCCCCTGCTGCCAGCGCACCCGCTGCCGCTCCTGCGCCCGCGGCAAAGCCTGCTCCAGCTGCGGCAGCGGCTTCGACGGCTTCCACCACTCCGGCCGCCGCTCCCGCGCCTGCTGCGAAGCCGGCTGCCGCCCCAGCCGCGGCTCCCACTACTTCCAGCGCGCCGGCCGCCGCTTCCAAGCCTGCCAGCGCTCCGGCGGCACAACAAACCCCTCCGGCCAATAGCAACGGCATGGTCTGGGTCAATACCGATTCGGGGGTCTATCACAAGCCGGGCACCCGCTATTACGGCAAAACCAAGCAAGGCAAATATATGAGCGAAGCCGACGCCATCAAGGCCGGCTACCGCGCTTCGGAGAAGAATTAAGCTTACCCGGCCACACCAGCCGCAAATTCTAAAGGAGAGAAATAATGAAGAAGAACCTAAGTCGCATTGTCATGCTGGCGCTGTTGCTTGCGCTCAGCGTGGGTATCGCCGTTTCGCATCCGCAGTCCACGAAATCCACCACGGCGTCCGCAGCCAAGGCGGCGGATCTGCTGGACATCAACAGCGCCTCCAAGGAACAACTCGACGCCCTGCCGGGAATCGGCGAAAAATACGCGCAGAAAATTATTGATGGCCGGCCCTACGCCAAGAAAACCGACCTCGTCCAGAAGAAGATCATTCCGCAGGCCACTTACAACAAGATCAAGGACATGATCATCGCCAAGCAGAAGTAGTGTTGGCGATTTACTAATTCACGGATCTCGCTGGAGGGAGCTGCCGCCCGTATGCTCCCTCCCATATTTTCAAGGAGAAAATCATGGGACTACTCGATGAAGTGATGTCTATGGCGGGCGTTGCGGGCAATCAGCAGGATCAGCATGCCACCGCGCTTTCCGCCATTATCAGCTACGTAAACAGCCCGCAGGTGGGCGGCGTCGCGGGCCTGGAAAAAATGTTTCAACAAGGTGGATTGGGGTCCGTTTTCAGTTCCTGGGTCAGCAGCGGCCAGAGTCTCCCGATCTCCGCGGATCAGTTGCAGAGCGTTTTGCATAGCGGCGCATTTCAAGCCGCCGCGCAAAAGGCGGGTCTCAACCCCGATCAACTATCCGGGATGATGAGCACGCTGCTGCCGCACCTGGTCGACAAGCTCTCTCCTAACGGCCAGCTCGCCGATGGCAGCTCCCTGCAGTCCATTTTGAAGGGCCTAGCCGCGGGCCATTCCAGCTAACAATTTTCCCAAAAAATAAGGGCGGCGCTTTTCCATGCGCCGCCCTCTCTTGAGGCACAGCCATTCCTGGCTGTGCCTCTTCGATTCCGACAATCACTACGTCCTTACAATCACCTCGCCACGTCCCACCATCTGATCGTTCAGCCACAACCGGTATTTGAAACTCCCCGGCTTCGTTCCCGTTATCACCGGTCCGCTCAACAGCCGCATGCCCGCCGGCGCCTGAAACACATTCGACGAAAACGGGCAGCGGTTCGAATCGAACTCCACGCGCAGATTTCCCGCGTCTGAAATCCAGCTCACCTGATCGCCGGGATCCAAAACCACCGCCTGCGGAACCAATCCCACCAATACCGGACGTTCGGCCATTCCAGTGCGCGCTCCTTCGCAAAATTCCTTTTGGACGATAGCACATCCCCCGCAATGTTCCTATCGCTGCCCGCGCTCGCCCTCCGTCGCATTGATGAATGTGCTCGAGGGGAGGGTACGCCCCGTGAGGAAAAATCCCGCGCAGAAATCATTGTGACGCCATGTCACAAATTAGTGCACACCTGTACTTCAACTGACCTTGACCGCTTTTCCCGCCCTTCGTAAACTGGAACTGTAGTGCTTGCCGCTGAGATCGCTCGACTCTTGCGCGCATCACAATCAATAGCGCGGGAGACCGCGCAGGAGTAGAGCCGCATGGCTTCTGTCGCAAGACCACTGTCTATCCCCCTGCCGAATGGCGCGCGCATCCAGCTAATCTCCTCGATTCCGTTCGCGCTGATTCATGTGGCGGCGCTGGGCATCTTCTTTCTTCCGTTCAAATGGTCGTATCTGATTGCCGCGTTCGCGCTCTATGAAGTGCGCATGTTCTTCGTCACCGCCGGCTATCACCGCTATTTTTCGCACCGCTCGTTCAAGACCAGCCGCTGGTTCCAGTTTGTCATCGCCTGGATGGCCATGTCCTCCTCGCAAAAGGGTGTTCTCTGGTGGGCGGCGCATCACCGGCATCATCACCGCTATTCCGATCAGGAAGACGACCTCCACTCGCCCACGCTCTTTGGTTTCTGGTGGTCGCACATCGGCTGGATTCTTTCGGATAGGTACAACGAGACGCGCTTCGACTACATCGGCGACTTCGCGAAATATCCCGAACTGCGCTGGCTCAACAAGTATCACCTCGTGCCGCCCACGGTTCTGGCGGTGACGCTGTGGTTGATTGGCGGCTGGGGCTTGCTGGTGTGGGGCTTCTTCCTCAGCACCGTGTTCCTCTGGCACGGCACTTTTACGATCAACTCGCTCTCGCACATCTTTGGCAAGCGGCGTTTTCCCACCACGGACACCAGCAAAAACAACTGGCTGCTGGCGCTGGTCACGCTCGGCGAAGGCTGGCACAACAATCACCACTACTTCATGGCTTCCGCCCGCCAGGGCTTTTATTGGTGGGAGATTGACATCACCTACTACGCCCTCAAAGTCCTCTCCTGGTTCCGCATCGTCCGCGAACTCCGCCGCGTCCCCGAACGCGTCCTCGCCGAAGGCCAAGCCCTCGACGCCTCCGCCGCGTAAGGCAATTCTACACTGCGTTTATCAGCGTACTGGCGAGTGCCGAACTCTCCAGCACTATAGTAGATTTCGCGGCATTTACCTCTATCGAGCGTCTTCATGTCTCTTGACCTGTAAGAATAGTACCCGATGGTATACTCCCGCAGTGCAGGCACGTTAAGCGATTTCCCTGAATTCTCTCACCCGTCAAGTCTGCCATTTTTGACAAACCAGACTGTCGTTCAGGCGGATAAAGGAGACTAGTTTACATGAGTAAATATTTGATCTTGCTCAACGTGCTCGACCGAATCCGAGAGGAGGCACGAGGTGCCAGGTTCGAGCCAACATACCTCCCGGCTATAGGGGATGTGGATGCGATAAACCAATCTCGAGCGCGGGCCTTCATTCATTTATTTCTTAAGGTCGGGTTCGGGCTGTTGGATTTCAGTGAGCGGGAGAGATTTGTAACAGACGGGTCTTACGATGGCGGCATTGATGCTTACTTCATCCAGACTGAATCACGTACGGTATTTTTCATTCAGTCGAAATTTCGAACCACTGAAACCAACTTCCAGAGCAAAAAAATCATGCTTGATGAAATTCTCGTCATGGATATAAATCGTATACTCGATGGTGAAAGCCATGATGAGGCTGGGAATGCTTACAACGGCAAAATTAGGCAGCTCCAAAGAGAAGTCAGCCAGATAGAGGACATTGCACGTTATAAGTACAAAGTCGTCCTGCTTGCAAGTCTCAGCGATGGGTGGACGGACACGAAGCTTAGGCAGTTGACTGGCGGCTACCCTGTTCAGGTGATCGACCACGAGCGATGCTACAGCAACTTGGTCTTTCCGGTCGTTACGGGCACCTTCTTCAACGCGTCAGACCTCAACATCAACATTGACCTGAGTAATAAGAACGCAGGTGCGAAAATCAGCTACACGGTTAGTACGAAATATACGGATTGCGACATTACGGCATTGTTCGTTCCTACCCTAGAGATTGCAAAGATCATGCTCAAATACAAGAACTCGATCCTTCGTTTTAATCCTCGGAGCTACCTTGAGTTGGCCGGACAAAACGTCAACGCCGCAATCCGCGAGACCATCTTGAATAGAGATACGAACGAATTTGCACTATTTAACAATGGGATCACGATGTTATCGGATGAAACGCACATTAACGAAAGAATTGGGCAGAAGAACAAAGCGCAACTGACACTTCGGAATCCCCAAATCATCAATGGTGGGCAAACCGCATATACCCTGAGCAGGATATTTGAGGAGCGTTCATCGGCTGAATCAGAGGAGCTATTCAAAGAAAAAGAGGTATTGCTAAAGGTGATTACGCTCGTGGACACTGAGACGCGTGCGGCAACCACAGACCAGAAGATTGATCTGATAGATCAAATCTCGACGGCCACAAACCAGCAGACGCCCGTCATCAATGCGGACAGACGTTCCAACGAAAAAGTCTACATCACAATTCAAACGGCACTCTTTGAGCGCTACGGCTTATTGTACGAGAGAAAACGAGGGGAGTTTGCAGACGGACTAAACAAGCACTATGTTAAGCCTCCCCAGGTCATGGAAAGAAACCTGTTTTTCCGATTGTTCCATGCTGTACAAGGGCGAATCAGTGATGCCGTTTTGAAAAAACAATTTGTGAGATTCAAGAATTCCGAAATGACCATCGCGGACGTGAACCTCATGGATAAGGTGTACTTCGCTTTCCTATGTCACGGGCGGCTCACCAGCACTCCTTCAATCGGCAGAAAGGATAGAGAACGGGAAGTCTATGCAAAACTGTTTGTACTCACCTTAAAATACGGAAATGTCGCGGTTGAAGAATTTCAAGGAACGGTCGATTCGGTCTTGCCCACTTTTGAGGTTGAATGGCAGTCATTTATCGATTACGCAGCGAACTTAGATGAGAATCGGCAATTTTTGAAAATGGTCACTGACCGGTTTACCGACCAAAAAGTCCTGGTTTTTGGTATCTCACGTTGGTTGAAGAGCAAACATCTTGTGCGGAACGCTCGGGCCTTTTTTCTGGGACTACCGAACCGCGCAACTGGCCCGGGGGCAATTCCCTGAGGTCGGTTTCTACAACCAACCGGGTGATCGGAAAACAGGTCCTTGACGGTGGTTCCAATACTCACCTGCCCCCAAGCGCATCTTTGCCGAGGGCAAAGCCCTCGACGCCGAGCCAGAATTCCCTTACTCGTTCGGCCGGGAACCTGTAATCAGAATATCCACCAGGCGCTTGGCGCTTTGCTTCCAGTCCGGTCCGGTGGCCACGTTGGAGACCCCAATCAAGGCGCGAATCAGATCGAAGGGCACCAGGTCCGGCCGGATGTCCCTGCTCTTTATCGCTCGCAGCACAAGGGCTTCAATCGCGCCGCCAATCTTGGCTCGGGAACTTTCGTAGAGCTTCGAAGGTCCGCCTACCAGCGTATTCAGCGCCGGGGCGATGATGTGCTTCGCCGCAATGTAATCGACGAAAAGCAGCATCCATGCGCGGAGCGCTTCCACAGGAGGCAATTTCGCCGAGAGTTCGCGTTCCGCGGCGGCTAACTTCGCCACTTCCGTGTGATACACCGCTTCGATCAGCGCATCCCGGGTAGGGAAGTGCCGGTACAAGGTGCCGGGTCCGACGCCTGCCTCCTTGGCAATGTCGTCCAGACTGGCTTCTGCGCCATGCCGGGTGAACGCCTCCTTAGCCACTTCCAGAATGCGCTCCCGGTTGCGCTGGGCGTCCAGGCGCGGCTTCCGGGCTGCAGGTTTGACGCGTTTCTTTGCCATAACAATCAGATGCGACCCATGTAACCGGAGACAGCCTCCGGTCCTCTAACAATTCGGAGACACCCTCCGTTTTACCGAATTACGCGCCGCTCGTCAATTGGCGCGTGGCACCGGGGTGAATCGTCTCATGCAAGGAGGAAGCGGATATGCGCGTTCTTGTCACAGGGGCCACGGGCTTTATCGGTACCGCGGTCGTGCGGGAGTTGATCGGGGCCGGACATAAAGTGCTCGGGCTGACCCGTTCGGATGCCGGAGCCGCAGCTTTGAAGGCGGCAGGAGCTGAGGCGCATCACGGCACTCTTGAGGACCTCGAGAGCTTACGCAGCGGAGCCCGCGCTTCAGACGGCGTGATTCATTTGGCATTTATCCACGACTTTTCGAAATTCAAGGAGAATTGCGAGACCGACCGTCGTGCAATCGAAGCTATCGGGGATGCGCTGGCGGGGTCCGACCGGCCTCTGGTGATTACCTCTGGGACTGGCATGGCGAATACGATGCCGGGTCAGCCTGCGATGGAAGACAATGCCGTGCTCAGTTCGGCGGCAATCCCGCGCGCGGCATCGGAGGAAGCTGCGGCTACGCTGGCGGCCCGAGGCGTGAATGTGTCGGTGGTGCGCCTCCCCCAAGTTCACGATAAGGTGAAGCAGGGCTTGGTGACTTACGCCATAGCGGTAGCTCGAGAGAAGGGTGTTTCTGCGTACATCGGGGAAGGACAGAATCGTTGGCCGGCAGCGCACATCCTGGACACAGCGCGTCTTTACCGGCTGGTACTGGAGAAGCGGGAGGCTGGCGCAAAGTATCACGCAGTCGCCGAAGAAGGAGTGCCCATGCGGGATATCGCGGACGTGATCGGCCGCGGTTTGCAGGTGCCGGTGGTCTCCATAACTCCAGAAGAGGCGGCTGCTCATTTTGGCTGGCTTGCGCACTTCGCCGTTAGGGATATTCCAGCTTCCAGCGCACAGACTCGGAAGAAACTCGGGTGGAACCCGACGGGGCCCGGGCTGATTGCGGACCTCGAACGCATGCGCTACTTCCCAACCTGAGCTAAGGCGTCAGTGCGAGTTGTAAGAAAGAAATTTGAGTAAGACTAGATTAGGAAAAGGAGCAGAAACATGGTGGAAGTATTTGGAGCTACATCAACAACAGAAGAGGTATTGCAGGGCGTGAATTTGCGCGGCAAACGCATTCTGGTCACCGGCGTTTCGGCGGGGATTGGCGTGGAGACGGCGCGCTCGCTCACGGCGCACGGCGCGCACGTAGTTGGCGCGGCGCGCGACTTGAAGAAAGCAGAAGCGGCCACTGCTCAGGTGCGCAAGGATGCTGCGGCCAGTGGCGGCGGCTTTGCGCTGATCGAACTCGACCTCAGCAATCTGAAGAGTGTGCGTGCCTGCGCCGATTCACTCCTCGCCAAGGGCGAGCACTTCGATGTAATTATCGCCAACGCGGGCGTGATGGCCACGCCGTTTACCAATACCGTGGATGGCTTCGAGATGCAGTTCGGCATCAATCACCTGGGCCACTTTGTCTTCGTGAACCGCATCGCATCCCTGATTCGCCCGGGCGGCCGCTTGATCAACTTGTCCTCCGCGGGGCACCGCTACGCCAACGTGGACCTTGAAGATCCAAATTTTGAGCGGACTCCCTACGACCCCATGGTTGCGTATGGACGCTCGAAAACAGCGAACATCCTCTTCGCTGTGGCCTTCGATAAGCGGCACCGGAACCGTGGCGTGCGCGCTGCTGCCGTCCATCCGGGGGCGATTCAGACGGAACTCGGCCGTTACATGGGGCGGGAAAGACTCCAAAAGCTGATTGAGCAGATCAATGAACGGCTGGCAGCGGCAGGCAAGGGGCCTTTCCAGTGGAAGACGATTCCGCAAGGCGCCGCGACTTCGGTGTGGGCAGGTGTGGTTGCATTGGCTGACGAGATCGGCGGGCAGTATTGCGAGAATTGCCACGTCGCGCAACTCGTGCCGGACGATGCAAGCTTCAGCGAAGGAGTCCGCGGCTACGCGCTTGACGCAAACAATGCCGAAGCGCTGTGGAAGAAAAGCGAACAGCTTGTTGGAGAATCCTTTTCGGAATAGTTCGGCGCAGTCTTGAATTCCTGGAGGAGTAGCACAGTTCTGGCGGCCGCCTGGCTAGTCGCCCCGCAAGGAGAAAAGAAGATGATCGAAGAAAGTAAATTAGGTGGCAAGTTCACGTTACCAGGTACCAGCTTCAACGTTTGGCGAATGGGATACGGCGCCATGCAGCTTGCCGGGCCGCATGTCTGGGGGCCTCCCCGCGACGTTGATGCGGCCATCGCCATTCTGCGCGAGGCGATTGCCGCTGGTGTCAACCACATTGACACCAGTGACTATTACGGTCCGCATGTCACCAACCAAATCATCCGAAGAGCGCTTCATCCCTATCCGGACGGCTTGGTGATCGTCACCAAGCTGGGTGCTCGCCGCGGCCCGGACAAATCCTGGATTCCCGCCCTTTCCCGGGAGGAGCTCATTGCCGGTGTGCACGACAATCTGCGGAATCTTGGGCTCGACGCGCTCGATGTCGTCAACCTCCGCGTCGGCGGAATGCTGCAACCTTCCGAGGGATCCATCGAAGCGCCGCTCACGGTTTTGGCGGAATTGAAGCGCCAGGGCTTGATTCGGCATATTGGCCTTAGCAACGTCTCTCCACGGCAATTCGAGGAGGCCAGGAAAATTACCGAGATTGTCTGCGTCCAGAACTTCTACAACGTCGCCAATCGGAACGACGATGGCTTCATCGAGGCTCTCGCGAGTCACGGAATTGCGTACGTGCCTTTCTTCCCCTTGGGAGGATTCACGCCGCTGCAGTCCACGGTCCTGGATCGCATCGCCGCATCTCTTCGGGCCACACCCATGCAGGTCGCGCTGGCCTGGCTCCTTCAGCGATCTTCGAACATCCTGCTGATCCCAGGCACATCCTCCCTGGAACACCTGCGCGAAAATCTCGCAGCTGTGGCGCTGCGACTGCCATCGCAGGCAATCCACGAACTAGACGGCATCGCTGCCAGCGCCCAGGCGGTCGGCAAGTCCTGACTGCCAGGGGCGCCAGCTAAAGGACGTTTCTCGTACACAACCCCGCTCGTTTATCATGGGACCCGTCGTTAGCATTTATTGCCAGTCGAATTTAAGGCCAGACGGAGAAAATGATGAACACACGCAAGGCTTTCCGGGGTTGTGCCTTTTTGCTTTTCGTTTGCAGCCTGGGGCAAGCAGCGCCACCGGAGAAAACGCACGTCGATCGGCCTGTCATCGCGGCGCGCGCCGAGGACGTCGGCAGCATCGAGGGTATCGTCAAGGCGAGCTACGAGGCCATCTCCGGCGGAGTCGGCGTCCCGCGTGATTGGGGGCGCGACCGCACTCTCTTCGACCCCAACTCCCGTTCCGTCGCCGTCTCCGTGGATCCCAAAACCGGCGCCATCACCACTTCCGCGAAAACCGAGCAGGACTTCGCGGACGATGACGACGCCTGGATGGTGAAAAACGGTTTCACCGAACGCGAGTTGCGTCACGTTATCCACCGCTATGGCAACGTCGCCACGGTTTTGAGCAGTTATGAAGGAAAAATCGCCGCGGGAAAAGTCATCACGCGCGGCGTCAACATCTTCCAGCTCTATTTCGACGGCAAGCGCTGGTGGATTCTTTCCATGGTCTGGGATCAGGAGCGCCCCGGCAATCCCATCCCGCCGGAATTGCTGTAGAGTGAATTCCACCTTAGGGAATTGGGAGCCTATGAGACGAAGCATATCCATCGTTGCTTTAGCGTTGCTGGCGCTTCTCTTTCTCTCAAACAACGCATCGGCACAGGCTGATCCATCCTGGACCGAGCCGTTCCCACCTTTCCATATTGCCGGCAATCTTTATTACGTCGGCAGCAAAGGCCTGGCGAACTATCTCATCACCACGCCACAAGGCAACATCCTGATCAATAGCGATCTCGAAGCCAACATCCCGCTTATCCGGGCCAGCATCGAAAAGCTGGGCTTTCGCTTCCAGGACACGAAAATTCTTCTCATCAGCCACGCCCATTGGGATCACGATGCCGGCAGCGCCAAAATCAAGCAGCTCACCGGCGCGAAATACATGGTCATGGATGCTGACGTGCCGGTTGTCGAATCTGGAGGCAAAGCCGATTTCCAATACGGCGAGCGAGCTGAATTCCTCTATAAGCCCGCCAAAGTGGACCGAGTTCTCCACGACGGCGACGAAGTGCGCCTCGGCGGGACAGTGCTCGTTGCACATCTTACGCCCGGCCACACCAAGGGCTGCACCACCTGGACGATGAAGGTCACCGAAGCCGGCAAGACCTATGAGGTGGTCATCGTTGGCAGCCCGAACGTCAATCCCGGCTGCAAGCTCGTGAAAAACTCCGCCTACCCGCAGATTGCGCAGGACTACCAGAAAATGTTCCGCGTCCTGAAATCCCTGCCCTGCGACATCTTCCTCGGCGCCCACGGCGGCTACTTCGACATGGAAGAAAAATACGCTCGCCTGAAACCCGGCGCCGCCAATCCTTTTATTGACCCCGCCGGCTACCAGAAATTCGTTTCCGACAAAGAGAAAGAATTCCTCACCGAGCTAGCCAAGCAGCAAGCTGCTTCCCACTAGGGCACTTTTTTCCGAGCCATCTGAGTCTGCGTTTCGCTTTCCCGTGTTCGGGACACAAAACATAAGCTTCGGGCCACAGCCAAATTGTCGGTTGCGCCCCGCCCGTTCGCTGCGCCACACTGGTACCTCCGAGGTCCGCCAAGCGGATGTCCCGCTGTTCTGGCGGCGCCCATCAATTCTCAAACGAGGTTGCGCCATGACCAATCCCATGGGTGAAATGAATCCTCCGGTACGCCTGATGATGACGCCGGGTCCCTCTTCGATCGACCCGCGCGTTTATCGCGCCATGGCCTCGCCACTGGTCGGCCACCTTGATCCCTGGTTCCGCGACTGCATGGAAGAGACGCAGATCCTGCTCCGCCGCATTTTCCAGACAGAAAACCGCATTACCTTTCCCCTTTCCGCTTCGGGTTCCGGTGGCATCGAAGCCTCGGTGGTGAACACCCTCGAAGCGGGGGACGAAGCGATCTGCTGTGTCAACGGCTGGTTTTCCGAGCGCATGTACGTCATCGCCCAGCACACTCCCGCGAAAGTTCATAAGGTCGAAGCCACTTACGGCAAACCGGTGGACCCTGAAGACGTGCGCAAACTCGCCAAAGGCCGCAAGATCAAAATCATTGGCCTCGCGCAGGGGGAGACTTCTTCCGGCGTTGTCACCGACCTCGATCCCTTCCGCAAAGTTGCCGACGAAGTCGGAGCTTTGCTGATCGTGGATACGGTTGCTTCCTTGGCCGCCGAGCCGCTCCACGTGGACAAGCAGCGCATTGACATCTGCTTCAGCGGCTCGCAGAAAGCCATCAGCGCGCCTCCCGGCATGTCTCCCATCACCGTCAGTCCGCAAGCCGAAGAAGTTTTCCGCAACCGCAAATCCAAAGTGCAGAGTTGGTATTTCGATCTCACCACGGCGATGAATTATTGGGGCAAGGACCGCCTCTATCACCACACGCCGCCGATTTCGCTGATCTATGCATTGCGCGAAGCGATGCGCATCGTTCTTGAGGAAGGACTCGAAGCCCGTTGGGCCAAGCACAAACTCAATCAGCAAGCCCTCATTGCTGGCGTGGAAGCCATGGGCTTAAAACTCCTGGTCGAAAATCCCAAAGATCGCCTTGTCACTGTCACCGCAGTCATGATTCCCGCCGGCGTGGACGACGCCAAGTTCCGCAACCAGTTGCTCGAGGAGTTCAACATCGAAATCGCCGGCGGCATTGGCGCATTGAAGGGGCAGATCTGGCGGCTCGGCCTGATGGGGTACTGCAGCCAGAAACCCTTCGTCCTGCAACTGCTCGCCGCCATGGAAAAGTGCCTGCTGGACAGCGGCTACCGCGTCGCGCCTGGCGCGGGCGTCGGCGCCGCTAACGGCGTCTATATCAAATCGGAAACCTCGGCGCTCGCCGCGCGCTAGTCCGGGCGCGTTTCGGTATGCAGTTCGCCCTCCCAACGTGCCATCACCGCGCTGGCCAGGCAGTTGCCGGTCACGTTGACCGCTGTACGCGCCATGTCAATGAGCGCGTCCACGCCTAAAATCAGAAAAATCGGCTCCGTTGGCAGATGGAATGTCGCGGCGGTCGCCAGCAACACCACCGTCACTGCCCGCGGTACGCCGGCCACTCCCTTGCTCGTTAACATCAGCGTGAACACCATGAGCAGTTGTTCTCCCCACGACATGTGCATCCCCGCCGTTTGCGCCACAAAAATCGAAGCCAGCGCCAGATACAACGTCGAGCCGTCCAGATTGAAGCTGTACCCCGCTGGAATCACAAATGAAACAATCTCCCGCGGCACGCCAAACTCTTCCATGCATTCCATCGCGCGTGGTAGCGCTGCTTCCGAAGTGCTGGTGGCAAAGGCAATCGTCGCCGGCTCTGCTACATACTTCAAAAATCTTCGAACCGGCAGGCGCGCCAGCAACGCCACCGGGAACAGCACCAGTAGCAAGAAAGCGATCAGCGCGCCATACGCCGTCAGCACCAGCTTGCCCAGCGGCAGCAGCACGCCGATTCCCATGTGCCCCACGGTATACGCCATAGCCGCGCCCACGCCGATGGGGGCGTAATACATAACAATATTTGTGAACTTGAACATCGTTTGCGCCAGTGATTCCGCGAGTTGCAACATCGGCAGCCGCGTCTTTTCAGGGACCATGGTCAGCGCAATGCCAAACAGCAGCGCGAATACCGCCACTTGCAGGATCTGGTTCTCCGCCACGGCCTTGGCGATATTTTCGGGGAATACATGCAGCAAGAAATCGTCCCACTTCAGCGGCGCCACGGGTTCCCGGGGTGGCGTAAAGGCTGACACGGGACCCCTGGACTCCGCCTCAACCGAAGCGGAAAGCGTAACCCCGGAACCTGCCTGCGTCAGATTAATCGCGGCTACGCCAAGGAAAAGCGCGATGGTGGTCACTACCTCAAAGTAGATCACGCTCTTCAACCCGATGCGCCCAACCTTCTTTAAATCGCCATGCGCGGCGATGCCGGTTACCAGGGTTCCAAAAATCAGCGGCGCCACAATCACCTTGATCAGCCGCAGGAAAATATCGCCGAAGACACGCAAATTCACCGCAAGCTGAGGCTGGTCCAGCCCGAGTTCCAAGCCCACCAGCATCGCAAAGAAAATCCAGTACGTGAGAGAACGTCTGCGCATGCCAAGCAGGGCCAGAATCAGCAGCGCCAACAGGCGCGCGGCCCAGGGAACGGCGTGTCCGGGAAAAGCTAGCAGGGGTGGCAGCGCTCCCGCCAAAAACAGCAGCACGGCTGCCGCAATCGCCCAATTTGTGGATTTCGTGGGGCTGTTCGACAAAGTTTGCGCCTTGGAAACCGCGCTTATCCTAACCCGCGTCCGCGCTTCGACAAAACGGTTTTGGACGATTCTCCGCGCCGGCGGTGGCATTGACACACTGCCGCCTCCGTCGCACACTAAATACCGGTAATTTGAATCATTTTGCGAAGGCGCCCGCTATAAAACAAAGGCGCGCGAAGAAAACGGGGAATCCAGTGCCATCACTGCCAGTCCTAGCCAATAGCGGCGCGATGAACCAGTTCATCGGTGCATTCGAAGTCACTTCCAAGCTCTCTGGCCACGTCTACCAGTGCAGTTTTTCACATATCTGGAACGCCATCGCCACGCGGCACAGCGACACGATTGACGCCAAATTCGTGGTGGACGGCGTCGGCCGCATCGTCGGGCTTTCGCACCCTGCCTTCGTGGCTTTCCGCGAAAAGTCCGGCCGGGACCTTACCGATCGCGAAGGCAGCTTCATCGCCGCCGAATTTCTCCGCGAGCGCCTGGAAGAAGAAGACGAACGTCCCCTCTACGACGTCCCCCACGATGAAGTCCTTCGCCTGATCGCCGCCATTGGAATTAAATAGGAAACCACGCCCCCAATGGGGCAGGCAGAAGTTAACCGCTACTACGCGCCAACGCCATTCGGCGTGGCTTGAGGATGTTCGGCGAGATACGCCTCATCCTCCGCCCGCAGCGCCGCCAGGCACGGATGGTGCAAGCCGTCCCGCTTGATGAAATAAATAACCAATAGCAGCAACAGCGCGCCAAACACCATTACCGCCGTTGCCACCTGCAAGCCAATCTGCAAATCGCTTACGTCGGAAATTCGCCCGATCAGCAGCGGGCCCAGCGCGCCCAGCAGTTGCGTCGAAAACATGTATACCCCGATGGCGGTTGCATGCGCGCGTTGCGGCGTCAGGTCGTGCAGCACCGCCGTCGTCGGCCCGTGATACCAGGACATGAAAAACATCGAGCCAAAAAATCCCACAAGGATCATCCACTTCTCGTCCGCCTGGATCGCCAGTAGCAGGAACGGTGCGGCCACCAGGAAGGCTGCCGCCATGGTCAGCACACGGCCGTAAGGCAATTTCTTCTGCACCTTGTCGGCAAAATACCCGGAAGAGATTGCTCCGGTCACGGAAGAAAGCAAGGCGATAATCGCTAGCGAAAGCGCTGCCTCCTTCGCACTGAAGTCTTTGTAATTCTTGGCGTAGTCAATTCCCCAGGTGACAAACGAAATACTGGAAAACGAGATGCAAATCCCGGCGGCAATCATGGCCACGAATGCCGGAACCCGCAGCAACTTCAGGATGGGCACCACTTCCGAACGCGGGCGCCGCGGCGGTTGCCGCAGCGTGAATGCCGACAATCCCGGTATGACCCCGAGCAGGCCGACAATGACGAACGCGTGCTGCCATCCATGCCGCTCTCCCATGATCCCGCCCAATGCCAGGCCGGAAACTCCGCCGAGGATCATGCCTGCGGCGAAAATAGATTGCGCCAACGCGCGGTTTTCCCGCGAAAATGAATCGGAGATCAGCGATTGCGCGGCCGGCGCGTAAGCCGCCTCGCCCACCCCCACCAGTCCGCGCGCCACGAACAGAAAGCCAAACGTTGGTGAAAGTCCGCTGGCAATCGCGGCGATGCTCCAGAACAACACGCCGCTGGCGATAATTTTCGGTTCGTCGAACCGGTCTGCCAGGTACCCGGACGGAATACTCAGCACCGCCAGCACCACCAGCAGCACCCATTGCAGGGAACCGAGCTGTGTATCCGTAACTCCAAAGTGCTGCCGTAGCAGCGGCACCAATGGATTCAGCACCTGCCGGTCCGCAAAGTTGACAAAATTGATCAAAGCAAGTACAGCAAGGAGGCGCGCCTGTTGGTAGCTGAACGGAAGTTTGGACGAGGGCATGAGTTCGTGGCTTCCCCTGGGCAGCCGGCATGACGCACCGTGGGGATGGCACCAATCCCCACATCGCCAGGACTGGATGGATTATATAACGCGAATGAGTGAAGCCAATCGAAAGACCTCAACCAGTGACCGCCTCACCACCGTGCTCTCTTACGGTGCGCTGCTCCTGCTGGGCTATTTGGTCTTCCGCATTGCGGAGCCCTTTCTGGTGCCTTTAGCGTGGTCCACGGTCCTCGCCATCTTCTTTTTTCCCGCATATGTGGATCTCCGCAAACGCATGTCTCCGAACAAGGCCGCTGCACTCGCGACCGTCGGCGCCACGTTTATCCTGGTCGTGCCGGTTTTGCTCGTCCTGCTCTATGCCGCACGCGAAGCGGTAGACACAGCCGCACGGGTCAGGGAATTAATCAACGCCGGCGGGGTTTCCGCTCCAACCGCTTTTGCGGATCTGATTCGCCGCCATTTGCCGCAATCACTGCAGGACATTGACTTCATGGGGCCGCTGCAGCAAGCGCTGGAGCGCGTTGCGTCTTATCTGGCAGGCAGCCTGGCGGGGATGCTGAGAAATGTGATCGCCATGTTTGTGAATCTCTTCATCGTCCTGTTCGCACTCTTCTTTGTGTTTCGCGACGGAGAAATAATTCTGCAAGCGTTGCACCATCTGATTCCTTTTGAGAAGGGCATCCGCGAAGAGATGATCCGCGAATCCCGCGACCTTATTTTTGCCAGCGTGGTGGTGGCACTGCTGATTGCGGCCATCCAGGGATTTCTGGGAGGCGTGGCGTTTGCCGTTACCGGCCTTACCGCGCCGATTTTCATGGGGCTTCTGATCGGATTCTGCTCCATCATTCCGGTGGTGGGCTCGGCCCTGATTTGGATACCCGCCGCGGCCTGGTGGGCTTTCAATGGCCACTATGGCAAGGCCATCGTTATTTTGGTGATTTGCGGCGGGATTGCCGGGCTCGCCGACAACGTGGTGCGGCCCCTGCTTTTGCGGAATCGCACGAAGTTGAACGACCTGCTGCTGTTTCTCAGCATTCTCGGAGGTTTGCACGTCTTCGGCCTGTTGGGATTGGTGGTGGGTCCGATCGTCGTGGCGGCCGCTCTGGGTGTCTTCCGTGTCTACGTGGAATATCAAGAGGAACTGGAGGCCGCTGGCGCGTAACTCCTTGCGAAACGCCCGCGGCCAATTTCAACGCGCCTGACACGGTGGTGTGCTAGAGTACGCCATCGAATGGAAAAACAAGCGAACGAACATGAGCAAGTCCCACGAACTCGGCTTCGATAAACTCCGCTGGCGCTGCGAACTTTCCCGCATCCCGTTTGAGACCACCGCGCAGGCCCAGAAGCGCGAGGGCTTCGTTGGCCAGGAACGCGCACTCCGCGCGTTGAAAATGGGCGTGGAACTCTCCGCGCCCGGCTACAACGTATTTGTCTGTGGTCTTGCCGGCACCAGCCGCGGCGGCACTATCGCGCAAATGATCGAGGAGCTCGATCCGGCTACCAAGCCTTCGATGGACCGCTGCTACGTCAACAATTTCAAAATTCCAGACCGCCCGCGGCTCCTCGTCCTGCCTCGCGGCTCCGCCGACACCTTCAAGAAAGACGTGCAGGCCGGCATTGATTTTCTGCGCCGCCGCATTCCGCAAGTTTTCGAAGGCGAGCCGTTCCAGCGCCAGAAAAGCCGCATCGTCGAGCGCTTTTCGGTGCGGGAAAAAGAGTTGATGGACGACTTCACGCGACGTATCGCCCGCGACCAGTTTGCCCTGGGCCATATGCAGGTGGGCGCGGTTGCTTTGCCGGAAATCTTCCCCGTCCTCGAAGGCCAGATGGTGCCCATCGAAGACATCTCCAAGATGGTGCACGAAGGAAAGCTTGAAAGCGGCGTTGCCGAAGAGATCGAGCGCAAGTACGAGCAGTTCCGGCAGGAGTTCACCGTTGTCTATCGAAAAACGCTTACGCTATCCCGGGAACTGGCCAGCGAACTGAGCTACCTCGAGCAAGAGGCGGCTTCGGTGCTGGTGGATGGCGTCATCGAAGAGCTGAAGGAAAAATATCCGGGCCCGGGCATGACCGAGTATCTCGAGGAAGTCCGCCACCACATCCTCGACAATCTTGGGCCCTTCAAGGAACGCGAGGGTGAGGAAGAGCAGTCCCCGGAAGCGCCCGAAATTCAGCAGAAAGCGCCCGGCGGCCCCGAACGCGATCCTTTCCGCGTTTACGGCGTGAACGTCCTTCTGGCGCACAATCACGAAAACACTTCTCCGGTCATCTTCGAAACCACGCCCAGCTACGCGAACCTCTTCGGTACCATCCAGCGTGCTTACGACGCACGCGGTGGCTGGACCAGCGATTTCATGGACCTGCGCGGCGGCTCGCTGCTCCGCGCCGATGGCGGCTTTCTGATCATGTATGCAATCGAAGCGCTCTCCGAGCCGGGCGTCTGGCGCGCCCTGAAGCGCACGCTGAATCACAACCGGCTGGAAATCCAGCCGCTCGAGGTCTTCTATCCCTTCACGGCCACCGCGCTGAAGCCCGAACCCGTCGAGATCAACGTCAAGGTCATCCTCATCGGCGACCGCGATCTCTATGAAGTCCTTTACGACTATGAAGAAGACTTCCGCAAAATCTTCAAGGTGCGCGTCGAATTTGACGAAGAGATGCCCCTGTCTGACGGCGTCATCGAAGAATACGCCGGCCGCCTGCGCGCCCTGAGCGAAAAGGAAAATCTCTTCCCGTTTGATCGCGGCGCTTTCGCGGCCATCCTTGAATACGGCGTGCGCCGCGCCGGGCGCCGCAATAAAGTCACCGCGCGCTTCGTGGATATCGCCGACCTTGCCCGCGAAGCGCATTACGCCGCGGCAGCTGCCGGAGAAAACGTTGTGCGCGCCGCCCATGTGCGCTCCGCCATTGCCTCCAAAATGGAGCGCCACAATCTGGTCGAAACGCGTATCCGGGAAATGATCGAGGAAAAAACGCTGCTGGTGGATGTCACCGGCGAATGCGTCGGCCAGGTGAATGGCCTCAGCGTGCTCGAAATTGGCGGCTATTCCTTTGGCAAGCCTGTGCGTATCACCGCCAGCGCCGCGCTCGGGAAAGCCGGACTCATCAATATTGAGCGTGAAGCCAACCTCAGCGGCCGCTTCCACGACAAGGGCGTCCACATTATCGCCGGCTATCTGCGCAGCAGTTTCGCCAAGGACAAGCCGCTTTCTCTTGCCGCCAGCATTTGCTTCGAGCAGTCCTACTCCGGCGTGGATGGGGATAGCGCCAGCTCCACCGAAGTCTACGCTCTACTTTCCGCGCTTTCCGAGCTTCCGCTCCGCCAGGACATTGCCGTCACCGGCTCGCTCAATCAAAAGGGAGACATCCAGGCCATCGGCGGTGTGAACGAAAAAATCGAAGGCTTCTTCGATACTTGCCACATCCTCGGCCTTACCGGAAGCCAGGGCGTTCTGATCCCCGCGGCCAACGTTGAGGACCTGATGTTGCGTGAAGATGTCCTGGACGCGGTCAGCAATGGAAAATTCCACATCTGGCCCGTCGGTCGCATCGAGCAGGGCATTGAGCTCCTCACCGGGATGCCCGCGGGTCACCGCAACGGTGACGGCACCTTTGGAGAAAACACCGTGTTCGGTAAAGTCGACCGCCGTCTGACGCAAATGGCCAAAATGATGAAGGAATTCGAGTAGTGCTCGTTTTGGAATTGTTCTTCAGGAGGTCGGAGCTTTAGCTCCGACAAATTGGGCCTGCCAGAAACTTGGGCTTCAGCCCCTGAGGAATGATTTCGAATTGTTGCCCTAACTACGGATCACTCCCTCGAACACTTTCACTGCCGCACCGCTCACTCGCGGCGTCCATTTCTTCCCGGTCTGCGAAACTTCCACTTCAATTTGACTCGGGCGCCCCATCTCCACGCCCTGTGTCACGTGCAGGGTGTGTCCCGCGCCCAGCTTTCCGTGCTTCACCAGATACGCACCCAGCGAGCCAGCCGCTGAGCCCGTCGCTGCATCCTCATACAAGCCCCAGGGCATCATCCCGCGGGCGTAAGTGTTCGAATTCCCGCCGAGAGTGAAGCAGTAAGCCAATCCGCAATGTTTTCCTACCTGGCGCGCCAATTCCACGATGTTCATCTGAATCTTGCCCAAGGCCTGCCGGTTCCGCAGCGGCACCATCAGGTTGAAAATTCCCGTCGAGACGAATTCCGGCTCGAGCTTCGGATCAAAATCCTTCGGCGACAATCCCAGCGCCGCTGCCAACTTCTTTTTGTTGATCTGCGAAGGCTTGAACGCCGCCTCTTTCTGCGTCATGGTCACGCGCTGCGGCCGCCCATCCTTGAAGCGAATCTCCACCGGCAAAATTCCCGCGCCGGTCTGTTGCAGGATGTGCACCCCGCCTTCCTGCGCCGGCACCACGCCGAGTTCTGCCAGCAGGAACCAGGTTCCAATCACCGGGTGCCCCGCCAGCTTCAGTTCTTCCTTCGTTGTGAAGATTCGCAGCCGCGCCAGTGCGCGATCGTCAGTCGGCTTCTGCACAAACACCGTCTCCGAAAGATTCATCTCGCGCGCGATAGCCTGCATCTGGTCGTTGGAGAGGCCGTCGCCATCGGTGATCACCGCCAGTGGATTGCCCTGGAAGCGCGTGGTGGTAAAGACGTCGAGTGTGTGGAAGCGATGTTGCATGGTGGGTTCCGTCCTTCAAGGTAGGTCTCTATTATAGCCGTTCGAGCTGTGCCACGGTCCGCTCGTTCTGGACGTTGCCGGTGTTCAGCGTGCTGCGCGGCTCGATCAGGACAATGTGCACTTCCTCGTCTGCCACCGGGCAGTGCTCCACGCCGTGCGGCACAATCACGAACTCGCCTTCGCGCACCACCGCTTCGTGATCGCGGAATTTCATCCGCAGCGTGCCTTTCACCACCAGAAACAGCTCGTCTTCCGTTTCATGGTGGTGCCAGATAAATTCGCCCTTTAGCTTCACCGCCTTCACCTGGCAATCGTTGACTTCGCCAATCACGCGCGGATTGCAGTAATCCTGAAACTTCCCGAACTTTTCCCGCAGATTCACGGTTTCCATGGCATCTCCAACAGCTTAAATGGCATTCACCGCACTTACAGTTGCTTGAAGCACGCGCTTCGTCGTTTCCGCACGCGAAGTTTCCGAATAAATGCGCAGCAAATTCTCCGTTCCGGAAGCGCGCACCATTACCCAGCCCAGATCGTCCAGATACAGCTTGATGCCATCCAGGTCCTCGCGCCGCGTCACATTCCAGTTTTGCAGCGTCTTTGTCTGATCGCTGCTGAAATACGCGATGGCTTTTTCCTTCTGTCCAGGCTTCACGTCCAGGTCGATCCGGCCGTAATGGAATTCGCCCAACTCCGCATGCAACACGCCCAGTAATTCACCTAGTGATTTCTTGTGCCAGGCCATCAGTTCCGCCAGCAGCAGCGCGGACACCGTCGCGTCACGCTCCGGCAAATACAGGCTTGTCCCGATGCCACCGCTTTCTTCCCCGCCAATCAGGATGTTCTGCTCCAGCATCAGCTCGCAGATGTATTTGAAGCCCACGGGGACTTCGTACAATTTCCGGCCGAATTTTGCGGCAAGCTTGTCGATCAGCTTTGTTACTGAAAAGGTCTTGGCGATATTGCCCGGCAAGTTGCGCGTGCCAATCAGATGCCAGGTCATCAGCGCAAAAATCTGGTGGGGGTTCACAAATGTGCCGTCGCGGTCGATAGCGCCGATACGATCTCCGTCGCCATCCGCCGCGAAGCCCGCATCATATTTTCCCGCCATCACCGCCTTGCGCAGCGCGTCAATGTGCGGCTCAATGGGTTCCGGGTGCACGCCGCCGAACTTAGGATCGCGTGTTCCGCGGATTTCGTCGCAAGCCACGCCGTTGCGATGGAAAAGCTCCCGCAGGAGTCCCGCCGCCGAGCCGTGCATCGGATCCACCACAAAGCGGAATTTGGCGTCGCGCAGCCGTTGCCAGTCCACCAGCTTCTCGATTGTGTCCAGGTACGGCGCGCGCGGCTCCAGCGCATGAATTAGCTCTTTGCGCGGCGGCAGCGGCGGCGTGGTGGTGGTCAGCACTACATCCAGTTCTTTCTCAATTTGCGCCACGATGGAGGGCAAGGCGCTGCTGCCGTAACTCGCCTTGTACTTGATGCCGTTCCAGTTCGAAGGATTGTGGCTCGCGGTAATCACCAATCCCCCTGCCGCCTGCCGCTGGCGCACCAGCAGGGAGATCGCCGGGGTCGGGCACGGCTTGTCGGCCAGCCACACGGGCGTTCCCGTCGAACTGATCACTTCCGCCACAACTTGGGCGATGTTGTCTGATTCAAACCGATGGTCGTAACCAACCAGCACGCCTTTGCGCGCGTCTTCGCCGCGCACCACATAGTGCGCAATCGCGGTGGCCACGATCCGCGCGTTCGCTTCGGTAAAATCCTTCCCCAGGATTCCCCGCCATCCGTCCGTGCCGAACTTAATGGAAGTCATCGTTCAAAAAGTATACGCGAGGAGACACGATCGCCCAAGAATGCGCGCGCCGACCGGCCTATTCTCAAATCGAGAGTCATCCCGGCTTACAGAAGATTGTTCTGTTTGCGTTCTTCGAGGGCTTTGACGATTTTTCCGACGTCCTGTGCGCGATCGCGCGGACAAATCAGCAGCGCGTCCGGCGTTTCGACTACCACCAGGTCGCGCACTCCGATCGCGGCGACAAATTTTGTGGGGCTCCAGAAGAAATTGCCTTCGGCGTCCAGCGATTGGCCCGCACCGGCAAAAATGTTTTCGCCGGGATGCTTGGCAAGCAGTTCGTAGACCGCGGCCCACGAGCCAATGTCACTCCATCCGATCTCCGCGGGAATCACAAATACGCGGGGCTCGCCGGAGTGCTGCGTCGCTCGCTCCAGGATTGCATAGTCCACGGAGATGTTTTCGAGTTTTGGATAAATACGCTTGAGCTTCGCAGGGTAGCCGGGCTTGCCGATGTGCCTGGCGAGCTCTTCCAGCAACGCATGTGTGCCCGGCAGGAATTCCTTCAACGCTTCCAGAAAGGTCGAAATGCGCCAGAAAAACATCCCGGCATTCCAGTGAAAAGTTCCCGAAGCCGCATATTCCTTGGCTGCTTCCAGCTTCGGCTTTTCCGTAAAACGCCGCACGGCATAGACAGGCGCGCCGTGGCCCTGGATGACAGACTCGGCCAGTCGCTCTACGTAGCCGAATCCCGTGTCCGGCCTGGTGGGAGGAATGCCCAGCACCACCATGCGCCCTGGTTCGCGCGCCACGTCCAGCGCTTCGCGAACGATTTCCCGATATTTCTCCGGTTGCGCGATGTAGTGGTCCGCCGGCAGCACGGCCATCAGCGCATCTCCTCCCGCTGCATGCCGCACATGAATCGCCGCCAGCGCAATTGCCGCCGCCGTATTCCTGCCCATCGGCTCGGTCAGCACATGTTTTCGCGCCGCCGCCGGCAACTGCTTCCGCAGTGCCGCAAACTGTTCGGCATTCGTTACCATCCAGATGCGCTGCGGTGGAATCAGCGGTCCCAGCCGCTCCACGGTCTGCTGCAGCATCGAGCCTTTGCCCACAATATTCAGCAACTGCTTCGGTGTACGGGTTCGGCTGCGCGGCCAGAATCGTGTTCCGCGGCCTCCAGCCAGTATCACCGCATGCGTGGTCAGCTGTTTTTCGCTCATTGGTTTTCGCTCACCAGCACTCGCGCGATGGCGGTTTCTTCGAATCCCTGGTTGCGGAGTTGCCGCCGCAAAACGCAAATGTCGGGCACGGTCACGCGAAGCACGGAGCAAGCTCCGTTGGGTTGCAGAAGCACCGTCGGCAAATTCGCCGGGAAGAACCATGCTTCGCCGGGGCGGAACGCGAACTGTTGCTCCGCATCATAAAATGCGCCGCTGCCGCTGAGAATCACAAACAACTGAAACTCGGCTTCATCACTTTCGATCGGCGTGGTTTTCGTGCAGTCCCAGCGCTCTGTCGCGAAATATTCACACGCCGCCAGCAGATGCTTGTTCGCATCGGGCGAATGCAGCGCTAAGGGACTCATCTTGCCGCCGCGCGCGCCATTAAAGTTTGTCACTTCCATGGCTTTTTGCACGTGGAGCTCCCGTGGCTTGCCCGACGCATCCACACGGCCAAAATCGTAAACGCGATAGGTCAGGTCCGAATATTCTTGGACTTCGCACACCACCAGGCCTGCGCCCAAGGCATGCTGTGTGCCCGTCGCCACGAAGTACGTGTCTCCAGTCTGCACCAGGACGTGTTCCAGCAATTCTTCCACCGTGTTGGTTTGCAACGCGCTCCGGAATTGCTCGCGGTTCACGCCCGGCTTTAGCCCAAACAGAATTTCCGCACCGCGCTCCACGGACACCATATGCCACATCTCCGTTTTCCCGCGCCCGCCTGCGGCCTGCTCGTGCTTTGCTGCATAGGCATCATCAGGATGCACCTGAATGGACAGGTTATCGTTGGGAAATAGGAATTTGATCAGCACTGGGAATTCGGCTAGTGCAGTGTGCCGCTGGCCACGCCACTCCGCCGGCATGGCCCTCCACGCTTCCCGCAGCGTTTTCCCGGCATACGGCCCGTTCGTCAATCGCGATTCAAACGCCGTCACCCACGCCTCTCCAATCGGCTCCGGCAGATTCACTTTCTCCGGATACCAGGGAGAGAGCGAACGCCGGCCCCAGATGCGCGGGCTGAAGATGGGTTCAAGACGCGAAAGAACAGGTTGCATCGCCACTTACGATGCGGCCTCCGCGCGCGAAAAGAATTTTTCGAGCCGCCGCAAGCCTTCCTCGATGCGTTCGAGTGAAGTCGCATAGGAGAGCCGCAGATAGCCCGGCGCCCCGAAAGATTCGCCGCCCACCAGCGCCACATGCGCCTTTTCCAGCAGCAATTTGGAAAGCTCCGTGCAGTTCTTCGCCACGGCGTGCTTTCCTTCGCCCAGATGCGCGGAAACGTTGGGGAACGCATAAAACGCACCACCCGGCCATTCGCACGTGACGCCTGGAATCGTGCGCAGCCCTTCCACAATGCGTTTCCGGCGTTTTGTATATTCCGCCAGCATTGGCGGAACAGTTTCCATCGAGCCGCGCATCGCCTCCAGCGCCGCATATTGCGCGATGGACGTGGGGTTCGAAGTGGACTGGCTCTGAATCTTGATCATCTGCTGGATCACTTCTTCCGGCGCCAGCGCATACCCGATGCGCCACCCGGTCATCGCGAAGGTCTTCGAAACGCTTCCGATCACGATCACATGATTCTTGGCGTCTTTGGCGCTGGCAATCGAATACGGTTTGTGCGGTTCATAGACGAAATGCGAATAGCACTCGTCGGCCATCAGCCAGATGTTGTGTTGCCTGCATAACTCCAGAATCTTTTCGAACTCCGGCCGGTCCACCACGCCGCCGCAAGGGTTGCTGGGCGAATTGATGATCACCAGCTTCGTTTTCGGGGTGATGGCCTTCTCGATCTCCGCGGCCTTGGCGCCAAATCCGTCTTCGGCGCGTGTGGGCACGATCACGGGATGCCCGCCGGCATACTTGATAATGTCCGGAAAACTCACCCAGTAAGGAGCCGGCAGGAGGACTTCATCGCCGCTCTGGATCAGCACGCAAACCGCATTGAAGATCGCGTGCTTGCCGCCGACAGTCACCACGCATTCTTTCGCTGTGTAGTTCGAGCTGAGTTCCCGGTTGTGCCATGCCGGAATCGCTTCGCGTAGCGGCATGATGCCGCCGGTCGCTGTGTACTTGGTGCGGTTCTCTTCGATGGCCTTGATTGCGGCCTTTTTGATGTGGTCTGGCGTAGAAAAATCGGGCTCGCCCGGGCCAAAGTCGGCGATGTCCACGCCCTTTGCTTTCAATTGCTCCGCGGCGCTGATCACCACTGCCGTTGGCGACACCTGGATGCGGTTGATTCGATTCGTGAAGTGCACGGGTTCTCCTTGGAGCGAACCTGTAACCCACTAGTTTGTCAGGAAAAGTCCGCGAAATACAATGCGCAACGTGGAAAATTAAAGCAGGCCAATTTGCCGCAATACTCTAACCCAGCCACTGCGGATTGTGCACCGTGCCGTCAAAATTGTTGGTGTTCTTGTAGCCTTCCCACTGCCCATTCTTCGCTGCCAGTTCGGTCTTGGCCAGAATGGTCTTTGTCTCTTCCGCCGTCAGCGGCTGAAAATTCCGCGCCACCATCAGCGCCTGCTGCACGTCCGCCACGCTCTCGCAACCCGTAATCACCACGCTCGTTGGCAGACTCATAGCGTACCGCAGGCACTCCACTGGCGTCAGCGTCTGGCTCTTCAGGATCAGCCCTGCGCCCATCGGCTTCATGCCCAGCACGCCGATCTCTTTCTTCACCAGCACCGGCAGTACCTTCTGGCCAAAGCTCTCGTAATGCGCGTCCATGGCATTCAGCGGCATCTGCACGGCGTCGAAATGGAAATTGTGCTTGTCCGTCGTTTCCAGCATGTGCAGATGCATCGCGGGATTTTTGTGGCCGGTGAACCCGATGTAGCGGACCTTGCCCGCCTTCTGCGCCGCCAGCACCGCTTCCATGCCGCCGTCCGGGCCGAAGATGCGCTCCGGGTCGGTCATGCGGATCACTTCGTGAAATTGCAGCAAGTCGATGTGGTCGGTCTGCAAACGCCTCAGCGAATCGTCGATTTGCGCGGTCGCTGCTTTTTTCGTCTGGCCGTCCAGCTTGGTCATTAAGAATGCTTTCTGCCGGTAGCCGTCGCGCAGCGCCTTGCCCATGCGCATTTCGCTGTTCCCGGCGTTGTAGTCCCAGCAGTTGTCCAGGAAATTGATGCCGCCGTCCAGTGCCGTGCGGATGATGCGGATGCTCTCCTGTTCGTCGCGCTGCATCCCGATGTGGAAGCCGCCGAGGCCCACCATCGAGACGCGCTCGCCGGTGCGCCCCAGCTTCCGGTAAGGCACGCCATTTTCCGCGCCCGCCGCCCACATGTCGCGTCCTGCCACGCCGGCCAGCAGGGAAGTAGTCAGCATCCCACTCAGGAAGTTCCGCCGGTTCACATTGCTTGGTTTTTCCTGGAATTCAGGATCGGTGTCTTGGCCCATGACGAGTCACCTCGGAGGCCAATGAGCCTAAAACGCCGCGTCGCAAAGCACAAGGCCTGCAAAGATCCTCGACACACCTATTCGGTGGTGTGCGAAGACGGATCGGAATGCCATCCCGGATTTACCCAGTGGCATTTGCGGCGCACAAAAATCTCCGAAATGCGGCTACTGCTGACCTCGCGCTTGCCGTTTACTTCGGTTTCCAGGATGAAGTTGCTCCATACGATGGCGGTGTCGCCCAGGTGCTCCACTTCCGTGCGCGGAAATTCCAGGCGGACAAGCTTTCCACCCGACTGCTGGAACTCCACCGCCTCACGCAGCACGTCCTCCTGATGCTTCCACTGTTTTTCACTGCCGCTGAAGACCACGGTTTCCGCGGGAACCAGTTCGTGCAGGGTCTTCGTGTCGTTGGCAAACCACGCGCGCCACACTTGTTCCCGCACCTTTAAAAGCTCGGAATCGTCTTCCGGTTTCGCCGCATATCCTGCGGGAAGCAGAAATACGATCACGAACAATCCAGCTACGGTGAGCGATTTTATGAACTGCATAGTTCCTCCTTTATTGCGAACGGTTGAATTTCCCTGGCAAGAAAGACTTAGTTCTGGGCCTTTGCGCTTGTTGGAAACACCGCCAGCAGCAGGGCCGCCGCCGAAGCGGAAAAGACCGAATAGTCGAGCGGCGATTTGATGCCAAAGGAAATCGCCATCGCTATTCCAAACAGCGCCAGCAGCACCGCGCTGCCCAAGGCCACCCATCTTGGCCAAATCCCCAGAACCAGAGTGACGCCGAAGAAAAATTCCAGCACCGTCGCGGACCACCCGAGAAACGGAATCGTATAGGACGGCATGAACGAATTGACCTCCGCCGTGTACCGCAGGAAGTTGGCGAAGTTTCCATAACCCACGCCCTTGGGATACATGCCGAAGCGCGAAGCAATGCCGGACAAAAATGCTGCTCCCAGAGCGAATCGCACATAAAGCAGCGCCATCCGGCGAAACTTCGCGGAATCCACTCGAGCTTCCAGCGCCCGGTCCAAAGTCGAAAACACGTTTGTTGCCGCCTGTTCGCTCATGGTTGCTGCCTCTTTTCTTCGGTCGCATCGCTGCTCAACGGGCCGTCCGTGTCGCACACGAAATACGCCAGAAAGTCGGCCGGTTCACTGGCACTGGCGTTTGCCGAGACCCCATGAAGCTGGTTGGGCGCTTCAAAGAAACTCTCGCCGGCGTTGTATACCGTTTCCGGTTGGTCCGCGATTTTCATGCACACCGCGCCTTTTGTTACGTATCCGAGGACCCCGCACGCATGGCGGTGCGGGGCGGATGCTTCTCCCGGGCCATAGTGAACCGCCACGAGAACCACCTTCAGCTGATCGCCGTGGACCGCCGGCCATGGCTGGGTGGCCACCACGCGGGCGCGCTCGCTCTTTTGGGCCGCAAAGTGTGGCGGCCATTTTCCGAAACCGAGGGCTAGAACAGCGAGGAACGCGAGTGGCACCGCACGGAACCAAAGCAGTGAATTCATTTCCTTTCCTTTCGCACGCCAGCATGCGTTAAGAGTGGTTTAGGTAGAAGTGCCATTTATGCTAAATTGCGTGTACCACTTTATGCCCAAGCGCGCCACTTCCCTGCAACTTGTCCTGCCGCCGCGCAGCGGAGAGTCCTTCGCGGCGCGAAGTCTCTATGACGCGCTGCGGACGGCCATTCTTGAAGGCCGCCTGCGCCCCGGCGCGCGGTTGCCCTCCACGCGGGAGTTGGCTCTCCAGGAAGGCTACTCGCGGGGCACCATCGTCGCCGCATTTGACCAGTTGAAAGCGGAGGGCTATCTGCAGGGAACGATTGGCTCGGGAACCTTTGTCAGTCGTGTTTTGCCGGAAGATTTGCTGCAGGTGAAGGCGAGTCCGCGCGAGAAGTTCAGGCTGCGAAGCCCACGCATGTGGAGGGTCTCGCGTTATGCACACAACGTTCGCCTGTTCGAGGGCTACGAGAATCGTCCGATTCGCGCGTTTCGTCCCAACTTGCCGGCGCTGGATCTTTTTCCCACTGCGCTGTGGGCGCAAATCACTGCCAGGTGTCTCCGGCGTTCCACCATGCAGCAACTCATGGGTTGCGGTCCACTGGGTTACCAGCCTCTTCGCCAGGCGGTCTGCGATTATCTGAATGCATCGCGCGGTGTGAACTGTTCGGTAGAGCAAATTGCCATCGTCAGCGGCGTGCAGGAAGCCCTGGATCTTGCCGCCCGGGTTCTGCTCGATAGCGGAGACACGGTCTGCGTGGAAACTCCGGGTTACCCCGGCGCGGCTTACGCATTCGCCGCCTGCGGCGCCAAAGTTTTCAGCGTAGCTGTGGACGCGGAAGGTTTGCGCCTTGTCGAATTGCCGCGGCATGCGGTGCGATTGGTTTACGTTACGCCCGGCCATCAATTCCCGCTGGGTGTGGCCATGAGCCTGCCGAGGCGATTGGCGCTGCTGGAGTGGGCGCGGCAAACAGGCGCGCTGATTTTTGAAGACGACTACGACAGTGAGTTTCGTTACCGCGGCCGCCCGGTTCCCGCCTTGCAGGGGCTGGACCGGAACGATCAGGTGCTTTTTGCCGGAAGTTTCAGCAAGGTGATGTTCCCCGCGTTGCGGCTGGGTTATCTGGTGCTGCCGCCCGCGCTGGTGAAGCACATCGAAGCCGTGAAGTCGTTGACCAACCGGCACACTTCTTTATTCGAGCAGGCCGTGCTCGCGGAATTCATCAGCGAAGGCCACTTTGCCCGGCATATCCGCCGCATGCGTGAAATCTACGCGGAGCGGCTGTCCACGCTGTTCGAGTGCGCCCAGCGCGAGCTGAAAGGAACCCTGGAGATCTCGCCCATCGAAGCGGGTTTGCAAACGGTTGGCTGGCTGCCGGAAGGCGTTTCCGGCGAAGAAGCCGCTCGCCTGGCGAAACTCGCCGGCGTGGACGTTACCCCGATTCGCCGCTATGGGAAGACGCGCGGGCCACGCGAGGGATTGCAACTGGGATTCGCGCCGCTTCGCAAAAAGGAGATCGAACAGGGAGTGCGCCAGCTTGCGGCAACCTGGAAGAATCTTCGTCCCAGCCGCAAGGGAAGGTTGACCGCCTAGGACATCTTGGCGCGGATGCGTTGTTCCACGATGGGGGGCACAAGATCCGTCAATGGCCCGCCGAGCTGTGCGATCTCGCGGACCAGCTTCGCGCTTAGGTAGCTATACGATTCCCCCGGCAGCATGAATACCGTTTCCAGCCGCGGCTCGAGCTTACGGTTCATCAGCGCCATCTGCAGCTCATATTCGTAATCGGAAATGGCACGAATGCCGCGCAGGATTACCGCTGCGCCGCGTTTGCGCGCATAGTCCACCAGCAAGCCCTCGAAGACATCCACTTCCACGGCCGGCCACTGCTTGGTTACTTCGCGCAGCATCTCCACGCGCTCCGGCACCGAGAAAAGCGGCTCCTTTTCCACGTTTTTGAGCACGGCCACGATCAGGTGGTCGAACATCTTCTCGCCGCGCATGATGAGGTCCAGATGCCCGTTGGTCACCGGGTCAAAGGAGCCAGGATAAATCGCCACGGAAGTTTTCATGTGAATCGTGAGAGCCGCCGCGGCACATTCTATCCCAATCGCTCTGGAAAGCCAGAATGAAGTTGCCGAGTCGCTGCGAGACGTGGGCGCAGGAAAGGGAATTGTCCTGTTGACGGAATTGTGACAACCTTACAGCGGTTTTGATTCCTGATGAGCGTTATTGAACCGATTTAACGTTTGTAGCGGCCGCTTTCTGAGGCGGGCGCCATTCGCCCCGAGGAACACGCATGACCTGGATGAAATTGTTGGCACCCGCCCGTTGGTCGATCTTTTTCGTGCTCTCTGCCGGTCCATTCATGACATACGCGCAAACTACCGCCCCGCTCAATGTGATGCCGCTGCCCGCAAAGACGCAACAGGCCGCAGGCGTTCTGAAAATAGACGCGAATTTCTCCATCGCCTTCGCTGGTTATCGCGAGGCGCGTCTGGAGCGCGCCGGCCAGCGCTTTCTGCACCAGTTGCAGCGCCAGACGGGCCTGGTGCTGATAGCCGCGAATAAAACTCCATCGAGTCCCACACTGGCCATCAACACCGACCGTGAAAGCAAGCCTGTGCAGGAACTTGGCGAAGACGAATCCTACACGCTCGACGTCACCCCGTCCGGCGCGAAGCTTCATGCTGCAAATCCTCTGGGCATCCTCCACGGCCTGCAAACTTTTCTGCAATTGGTCGCCATTACTACCGATGGCTTCACGGTTCCCGCCTTGCACATCGAAGATCAGCCCCGCTTCGCCTGGCGCGGTCTGATGATCGATTCCGCGCGACACTTCATCCCGCTCGAAGTCATCAAGCGAAATCTCGATGGCATGGAAGCGGTGAAGATGAACGTCTTTCACTGGCACCTCTCCGAAAACCAGGGCTTCCGCGTCGAGAGCCGTAAATTTCCGAAGCTCCACGAACAAGGCTCGGACAATCTTTTCTACTCGCAGGAGCAGGTCCGCGACCTCATCGAGTATGCTCGCGACCGCGGCATTCGCGTCGTCCCGGAGTTCGACATGCCCGGACACAGCACCGCGTGGTTCGTCGGTCATCCGGAACTCGCCAGCGGCAAGGGCCCCTACGAAATCGAACGCAAATGGGGTGTCTTCGATCCCGCCATGGATCCCACGGAAGAGAGCACCTACAGATTCCTCAATGAGCTCATCGGGGAAATGGCCAAGCTTTTTCCCGACCAGTTCTTCCACATCGGCGGCGATGAAGTGAACGGCAAGGAGTGGGACGCCAACCCAAAAGTTCAGGCGTTCAAGAAATCGCACAAGCTTAAGGACAACGTTGCGCTGCAGGCCTATTTCAGCGGCCGCGTTCAGGAGTTAGTCACGAAACATAAAAAGACACCCATCGGCTGGGACGAAATTCTCGTTCCCGGCGTGGCGAAAACGATCGTGATCCAGTCCTGGCGTGGCGTGGATTCTTTAGCGGCAGCCGCAAAGATGGGGTATCGCGGCATCTTGTCCAATGGCTACTACCTTGATCTTGGCTGGAGCGCCGCGCGCCACTACGCCGTTGACCCACTGGGCGGACCCGCAGCCTCGCTCTCCACGGAACAGAAGCAGTTCATCCTCGGTGGCGAGTCCTGCATGTGGTCGGAATATGTCAACGCGGAAAACGTGGACTCGCGTATTTGGCCGCGCAACGCCGCCATCGCCGAGCGATTCTGGTCGCCCGAAGGCACAACCGATGTAGCCTCGATGTACGACCGCATGAACGCCGAGAGCGAGCGCCTCGAATGGCTCGGCCTCACGCATCGCAGTTTCCAGCGCCCGATGCTGCAGCGCATCGCGGGTGCCGGCGCTACTCCGGATGAAATAGCCGCCTTGACGGAACTTGCGCAGTCCCTGGAGCACCAGAAGGACTACACGCGCGAGGAAAGTGCAACCGCCGAACCCACTAGCTTCACGCCGCTGAATCGCCTCGTAGATGCTGCCTATCCTGAAAGTGAAGTATCGCGGCGATTTTCCATCGCCGTGGATCAGTATGTGTCTTCCTCCTGCAAGGAGTCCGCGCTGGCAACTCAGTTGCGCACGCAACTTGTAGCATGGGCCGGCCTGGATGGCCGATTGCAGGCCCTGGCGCAGCGTTCGCAATTGGTGAAGGAAGCCGCACCTGCCTCCGCCGCGCTTTCACAAGCCGCAAAACTCGCGCTGGATGCTATCGGCGCCGCAGGAAAGGGGGCTCCGCTCTCCGCCGACCAGGAAAAATTGCAATCCGATGCCCTGAATGCGCTGGAGAAGCAGGCCCACGAGTCCCAGTTGACTCTGCCAATGCTCCCCGCCTTGCAAAAGCTGCTCGACGCGTCTGGCACCTGCGGAAAATAGTAACGCCTGCAAGATGCAGGCGTTACCGGGTTTGGTTGTGGCAAACGCCATCTCCCTCATCCCGAAAGGTCTTGCCCGCTTCCGGAATGAACTCCCATTTGTATTTGCCCGGCGCCAGAGTCAACTTCAACACGCCGTAGGTCCGGTCGTCACGCACTTCGCTATTCGGCTTGGCAAACCCCAGCGGCGTATGACTTCTCCCGCCCGTGCCCACCACAATTTCCCGAATGCCATGCTCGGGATCGGGATTTCCTTCGGGATTCTGGGGCGCGAACCGCTCGTAAGAGTGTTCATGCCCGGCCAGAATCAAATCGGCGTGCGCGTCATAGAGGTCCTGCCAGAACGCCGCTAATTCCGGATGCTCGGCGTGTCTCCCGATCAACCCGCTGCTGAAAAGGGCGTGGTGCCCGTACGCCAGGATGCAGGCATTTGGATGTGCCGCCAGATCCTGCTTGAGCCATTTCTCTTCCGGCGAGCCTTCGCCGCAGCCGCCAAGTTCGGCAACACCGCAATTCGTGTTCAAGGCCACGATGTGCCAGGCGCCGAGATCGTAGCTGTAATAGCCCTTGCCCGGATCGCCCGCTTGCTTGCCCCAATACCGGAAATATCCCGTAGCGACAGATCCGATATATTCGTGATTTCCCGGCGCCGGACGTGTCCGCGTTTTGAAGCGTCCCCAGGTCGATCCGTAGCAGCTCAAAAACTCCTCATAGGTTCCGTGCTCATAGGCCAGATCGCCGGCCGCGAAGATCGTCCCCGGGATCCCGTCCAGAATTTTTGCCGTGGCCTGTGCGCCGGATAGATCGCTACACCCAGCAATATCCCCCGCTCCCACCAGAACATAGGTATCCGGCTGTTTTGTTTTCGACGTCTGGGCGGATTTTCCGTCGGCCTTTGGTTTCGCCGGAACTTCTTGTCCCTGGACTTGGGTCCAGCAGAGCGATCCCGCCAAAAAGGCTAGACCCATCCCCAATTTTCGTAGCCTCATCCAGCCTCCGGAAATCCCAAGTAAGTACACAGTAGCCAGAATACATCGGAACAATTGACAATCCGGGAACCATTCAATCGCATTAAATTCCATTCGGTGGGAGAAACCCCTTATTGAGTGAAAAAGATTCGAAATAAGACTAAATCAGTCGTAGTCTAAGCATTGGATAATCATAGATTTGGCCCGTTGATTCTTTAGTGCTTGGGATTGACAAAGGGCAGCGCAAGTCGTATTCTTAATATGCGACTGGTTCAGTCGTAATTGCGCTTTGCTCCTTATCCGCGCACTGGGGATTTCTGCGATGTTCAAATTGTCGAAAAAGGCGGACTACGGCCTGATTGCCATGAAGCATCTGGCCAATCACCGCCAACAGCACGCCTGCAGCGCCAGCGAGATTGCCGCAGAATATGGCATCTCCTCGATGCTGATGGCCAAGGTGCTGCAGAAGCTGGCCAAGCAAAGTCTGGTCGTCGCCAAGCACGGCTCCAGTGGAGGTTACCAGTTGGCCAAGGAGCCGGTGAAGATTAGCGCTCTGGAAGTGATTACGGCGATTGATGGGCCGGTTTTGATTACCTCGTGCGTCACCAGCCACGGAAATTGTGACGCGACCGACCGCTGCTCCATCAAAGAACCATTGCAGCGGGTCAACGAGAGCATTCTGGGAGTTTTGAGCACGGTAACCATCGCGCAGTTGAGCGAAGAGAAGCAGGAACCCGCGCTCGTGGAATTGAAAGGGATGGACCAGTTAGCGGTAACCCGCTAGCAGGACCTCCGGGAGAAACAGGAGAACACGGATATGGCCGTCAAGCTGCCGATTTACATGGACAATCACGCCACCACCCCGATGGACCCGAGGGTGCTGGAGGCGATGCTGCCGTACTTCACCGAAAAATTCGGCAATGCGGCCAGCCGCAACCACTCCTTCGGCTGGGCCGGCGAAGAGGCCGTGGAAAACGCGCGCCAGCAAGTGGCTTCTCTGATCGGCGCCACCGCGAAAGAAATCATCTTCACCAGCGGCGCCACGGAGTCCGACAACCTGATGATCAAGGGCGTCGCGGAGATGTACCGCGAAAAGGGCAACCACATCATCACCCAGGCTATTGAGCACAAGGCCGTTCTCGATACCTGCAAGAATCTGGAGAAGCACGGCTTTGAGGTCACCTATCTGCCGGTGCAGAAGGATGGGCGCGTCAATCCCGAGGATGTGCGCAAGGCCATCAAGCCGACCACGATCTTGATTGCCATCATGTATGCCAACAATGAAATTGGCATCATCAACCCGATGCAGGAGATCGGCAAAATCGCCAAGGAACACGGCATCATCTTTGCCACCGACGGCGTGCAGGCGGTCGGCAAGATTCCGGTGGACGTCCAGAAGGACAACATCGACCTGATGGCCATCACCGGCCACAAAATTTACGGCCCCAAGGGCGTTGGCGCGCTCTATGTCCGCCGGCGCAATCCCCGCGTGCAGCTCTCGGCGCTGCTTGACGGCGGAGGTCACGAGCGCGGCATGCGCTCCGGCACGCTGAACGTCCCCGGCATCGTGGGACTCGGCAAGGCCTGCGAGATTGCGCAGCAGGAAATGGCCCAGGAAGCGGCAAAAATAGGCGCTTTGCGCGACCGCCTGCGCGCCGGCCTGGAAGCGAAGCTCGACGAAGTCTTTATCAACGGCTCGATGGAGCACCGCCTCCCGAACAACCTCAACATGAGCTTTGCTTATGTGGAAGGCGAATCCCTGTTGATGGGCATCAACGATGTGGCGGTTTCGAGTGGTTCGGCATGTACCTCTGCAACCCTCGAGCCTAGTTATGTACTCAAAGCTCTAGGCGTGGGCGAAGACTTGGCGCACACCTCGATCCGCTTTGGCCTGGGGCGCTTCACCACTCAGGAAGAAGTCGATTACGTGACCGACAAGATGGTGCAGGTGGTTACGAAGCTGCGTGAGCTTTCGCCGCTCTACGAAATGGCCAAGGAAGGCATCGACATTTCCAAGGTTAAGTGGCAGACCGCCTAAAACGCGAACTAACGTGAAGAATGGAAGGAAAAAAATGGCAAGCGCAATTGCAACAGAGGGAACTCTGCGGATTCACCGCTCGATCGCGGGTACATCGGCGCCGTTCCGTGTGACCTATCAGGCTTATCAGGATGGCGACGAACCGGCTCCCGCCGCGGAGCGCTCGTTTTATCATTTGCAGGATGTCCGGGCGTTCTTGAACGTGCTGGGTATCGGCGCGGACTACATTCGCGAAGCTCTTCGTGAGCTGACCGCGGGGCGTTCCGCGTTTCTGACCAATATTGCCTTGACGGAAAAAGCCGTCAAGAACGCAGGCTTTGGCTCTCTCGTTGCGGCGAAGGGCTGACATTCATTGGATTCGAATCGAGAAGGAGTAACTGGTCCATGGCATATAGCGAAAAGGTAGTCGATCATTACAATAATCCCCGCAACGTCGGCAGCCTGCCGAAGGAAGATCCCAACGTCGGGACCGGCCTGGTGGGCGCGCCGGAGTGCGGCGACGTGATGAAGCTGCAGATGAAGATCAATCCGGAGACGAACGTGATCGAGGAAGCCAAGTTCAAGACGTTTGGCTGCGGGTCCGCGATCGCCAGTTCTTCCTTGGCCACCGAATGGGTGAAGGGGAAGACCGTCGAAGAAGCGCTGGCGATCAAGAACACGGACATCGTCCGCGAACTTTCACTGCCGCCTGTGAAGATTCACTGCTCGGTTCTCGCCGAAGACGCCATCAAGGCGGCCATCGGCGATTGGAAAAAGAAGCACGGAATTGAAGTTCCCGCGCACCAAAAGCCGTCGCACTAAGCGAGGCTCGCGCGGGTTTAGTGGCGTCTTCCGGCGGCGTGAGTTGAGCCGTCGGAGGTCGCTGTCCAGGAGTTTTTAGACAATCGCTCCGAAGACGACAATCGCTCCGGGAAGGTTAGTCGGCATGGCAACGGAAACCAGTACGCAGGCGCCCCAGGCGGAAAAGGCCGGGCCGGTGATTCATATGACCGAGAAGGCGGCGAAGAAGATCATCGCGCTGCTCGCGAAGGATGGCGTGTCTCCGGAAACCGGCGGACTGCGCGTGGGGGTGCAGGGTGGCGGCTGCTCGGGATTGTCCTACGCGATGCGGCTGGATACCCAGGCGCGCGATCGTGACAGAATTTTTGAGGAGTTTGGCGCGCGGATTTTCGTTGACCCGAAGAGCTTGCTGTATCTCAACGGCACCACGCTCGAATACGAAGAGACGCTGATGCGCCAGGGCTTCGTCTTTCAGAATCCCAACGCCGCCCGCAATTGCGGCTGCGGCAGCAGTTTCACAGCGTAAGCGGTCGTTCAGCCTTGATTTGAAAAGTGGTTGGCCACCGCATTTGCCAGCCACTTTTTTTGTGCATGGAGCAGGGAAACAAGAGAGTTCTTATGGCCTCGCAATTCCGCATCACGGATTCGCCGCTGGTTTGCTGGAGCTGCCACGAGCGGACGATCGGCACGCATTTTTGTTCTTCCTGCGGGAAGATGCTGCAGGTCCCGGAAAAAAGCGATTACTTCGCGATGTTTGAGCTTCCCCGTAAGCTTTGGATTGAAATGGGGGCGCTCGAAAAGAAATTCCTGCAGTTGAGCTGGAAGCTGCATCCGGATAATTACGTGAATGCGACTCCCGAAGAGCGCGAAATTTCGCTGAAGCGCAGCTCGGAATTGAACGATGCTTATCGCACGCTGCGGGAACCGGTGGCGCGCGTGGAATATTTGCTGGCAATTGAGGGCGCGCGGGTGGAGGGTCAGCACAAGCAGCAGGCCCCGCCGGAATTGCTCGAAGAAGTGTTCGAGCTGAACGAATCGCTCGACGAGTTGCGCGAGGCGAAGGCCAGTGGCGGCGATATTGCGGCGCTGAAGCAGCGGCTGGAATCCGCCGAAAAGAGTTTTCAAGAGAAGCTGGCGGAAGTTGATGGTGAGCTGCAAGTCGTCGCCAAGGAATGGGACTCCGCAGTGGACGCAGGTGCGGACGAGGCCGCGAGAAAAAGCGTGATGTCCCGGCTGAACGAGCACTTGAATCGCCGTTCGTACATTCGCAACCTGGTTGTGAATGTGCAAAAGGAATTGCTGTAGTGGCCCAAGTTTAGATCGGCCAGCGCTGGGAGTCTAAGAAACGCTCGCCTCAGAAGGCGGCCGTTACAACGATTTTCTATCATGGGAAGAATCGTCGGAATCGATCTCGGTACAACCAACAGCCTGGTCGCGTACATGGATGCACAGACTGGGAAGCCGAAGTGCATTCCGGGACCGAGCGGCAGCACGCTATGCCCGTCGGTGGTAAGCCTGGACGCGGATGGCAGCATCATCGTCGGCGAACCGGCGCGGCGGCGGCTGCTAACGCAACCCGAACGCACGATTTATTCCGTGAAGCGGCTGATGGGCCGCGGCATGAACGACGTGCAGGCGGAATTAAAGCTCTTTCCGTTCCGCATGGCTCCTTCCAGTGGCAACGTCATTCGCGTACAGCTCGGCGACAAAATCTTCACCCCGCCGGAAATCTCCTCCTTCATCTTGCGCGAATTGCGCAACTGGGCCGAAGCCTACTTTGGCGAAAACGTGGATCGAGCGGTGGTCACCGTCCCGGCTTATTTTAATGATGCGCAGCGCCAGGCCACGAAAGATGCGGGCAAGATTGCCGGCCTCGAAGTCCTGCGCCTGGTGAACGAACCGACGGCGGCGGCGCTGGCCTATGGCCTGCACGAACAGCAGCGCGGCACGGTGGCCGTCTACGATTTGGGCGGTGGCACGTTTGATATTTCCGTGCTGAAGCTGATCTCGACGGGCGAAGGCGACATTTTTCAGGTGCTTTCCACCAACGGCGACACGCACCTTGGCGGCGACGACATTGATAATCTGCTGCAGGCCTTCGTGCACGAGCAGATCCTGCAGCACGACCAGATCGATTTTTCGCCGCACGGTGAACTGGCGCAGGAACTCCGCAAGGACCTCATTGCGCTCAAGCACAAACTGTCCGAGGCGGAAAAGGTTACGCTACGTTTCCCGTTGCCCAACGGCAAGGTGTTCGAGCACGAATTCACGCGCGGGGCTCTCGAAGCGCTGATTCGCCCTGTGGTGGATCGCACCATGGTTCCGGTGCGCCAGGCGCTGGCGGACGCGCAACTCAATCCGAAGCAGATTGAAGAAGTTGTACTCGTCGGCGGTACTACTCGCACGCCGCTGATCCGCCGCGCGGTGCAGGAATATTTCGACCGTAAACCTCACACTGAGCTCAATCCTGATGAAGTGGTGGCGCTCGGGGCGGCGGTGCAGGCCAACATTCTCGACCGCGGCGTGCAGAATATGTTGCTGCTCGACGTGACGCCGCTTTCGCTGGGCATCGAGACCTACGGTGGCGCGGTGGCCAAGATCATCCCGCGCAATTCCACGATTCCCGCGAGCGCGCAGGAGCTTTACACCACGGGCGTGGACAACCAGACGGGCATCGACATTCACGTATTGCAGGGGGAGCGCGAACTGGCAAAGGATTGCCGTTCACTCGCGCGGTTTACGTTGCGCATTCCTCCAGCTCCAGCTGGCCTGCCGCGCGTCGAGGTGAAATTCCTGATTGACGCCAACGGCATCCTGCAAGTCGGCGCAAAAGATGTACGCACCGGCGAAGAGCATTCCATCGAAGTACAGCCGAGCTACGGACTAAACGACGCGGACATCGAGCGCATGCTGGAAGAATCCATCGAATATGCGGAGCAGGATTTCGCCGAGCGCCAGTTGATCGAGGCGCGCACCGAATCCGAATCGATCCTGGCCGCAACGGCGAAAGCGCTGGCCAATCCAAAGGCGAGCGCCCTCTCTGAAGCGGAACGCGCGAAGGTGGATCAGGACGTGGCGGCGCTGCACGAGGCGGTGCAGGGAACCGACTACAAAACGATCCGCAAGAAAATTGACGAACTGAACCATGCGACCGAGCACCTGGCGGAAATCCTGATGAACACGGCGGTGCAAACGGCGCTGGAAGGAAAAAAGCTGGCGGAAGTGTAGAGTTTGCGGAAGCATTCTATGGGGTTGTCATTTCGAGCGAAGCGAGAAATCCGCTTTTTCTCGGTGTTTTGGGAAAGCAGATTCCTCGGGTAAAAAGCACCCTCGGAATGACAGTTCCATGAGGTTGGCGCAGGCGGCAAGGGAGAGAAGTCCATGGGCGGCACAAATCCATACATTGACGAAGTAAAGTACAAAAAAGCCACGCGGAAATTTAAGGTCACGTTTCTGCCCAGCGGCAAAACCGTGGAAGTGGATCCGGAGAAGTTCCCCTACGGTCATAACGGGTTGCCCGGCAGCATTCTGGACATTTCCGAGGGCTTCAAAATCGGGCTGGATCACGCTTGCGGCGGCGTCTGCGCCTGCTCCACCTGCCACGTCATGGTGAAAGAAGGGCTCGAGTCGTGCAACGAAGCGACCGACGCGGAACTTGACGAACTCGACGAAGCACCAGGCATTACGCCGAAATCGCGCCTGGGCTGCCAGACGGTGCCCGATGGCACCACGGACATCGTCGTGGAAATTCCGGAGTGGAACAAGAACTACGCGCGGGAACTGGATCACTGAGAAGAGAGAAATCTCGAATCAGTGATCACATTGGGGAGCGATGAGATGCCGAGGACATTTGATTGGGACAACGTGGAAGACATCGCGATCGGCCTGACCGACAAATTCCCCGACGTAGATCCCTACACGGTGCGCTTCACCGACATGCACAAATGGATCATCGAACTCCCGGGCTTTGCGGGCGACCCGATGAAATCCAACGAAAGCAAGCTCGAAGCCATCCAGACGGCATGGCACGAGGAATGGGAAGACCGGAAGTAGTGACTGGTGATTGGTGATTCGTGACTGGTGAAGCGTGTCGCTGCAATCGCGTGGCGAAATTGATGCGTTTTTCGTATAATTAAAAGGTTGTAGTTCCTCCAGCGGTGCCGCTATGGTGCAACGGTTAGCACGTAGCCCTTTCAAGGCTAAAATACGGGTTCGATTCCCGTTAGCGGTACCAAATTCGTTACCTCCCCAATCACTCCCCGCCCGCAGTGATGTTATTCTTAAGGCTCAAGCTACGTAGTACCACTCGGAGGCCAAAGTCATGGCGAATCTGTTGCGTTCTGACAATCCAGTATTGAAGGAAAAGGTGTTCGCCGGCGCCGTGGCGGACGGCGAAACAATGACCATTCAGGGCACGGTCAACAAGACCGGCCTGCTGCTGCTCTTTGTGGTTGTCGCCGCGGCATGGACCTGGGGTCTGGCACATTCCGAAACGCCGGACGCCGTTTACCCCTGGATGATGGGTGGCTTGCTCGGCGGTCTGGTGGTCGGATTGGTGACATCGTTCAAGGCGAATTGGGCGCCCATCGCCGCGCCGATTTACGCGCTTCTGGAAGGTCTTTTTCTTGGAGGAATTTCCGCGCTCTTTGAGAAGTCTTATCCCGGCATTGCGATGCAAGCGGTGAGTTTGACGTTTGGCGTGCTGTTCGTTCTGCTGTTGGCTTACAAACTGCGCATCGTGCAGGCTACGCGCGGCTTCAAGCTTGGAGTCATCGCCGCCACCGGCGGAATTTTTCTCGTATATATGGCCAACCTGGTGGCCACGCTTGTTTTCCATTCACCATTTTCCATTCTCTATAGCAGCTCGCCACTGGGCATCGGCATCAGCCTTTTTATCACCGTGATTGCCGCGCTGAACCTGATTCTCGATTTCGACATGATCGAGACGGGAGCGCGCATGGGCGCGCCGAAATACATGGAATGGTACGGCGCATTCGGATTGATGGTGACGCTGGTGTGGCTGTATATTCGCATGCTGCGCCTGTTGAGCCAGATGCGGCGCCGCTAGGTTTTGCCAAGCAAACCAACGAAAAAGTCAAAGAAAACGCGGGCGATCTACTCGCCGAAGTTTACGCAGGCGTTTGCCTACGCGGCGCGGCTGCACGCCCGCCAGCGGCGCAAGGGTACTAACAAGCCGTATATCGGGCACCTGATGAGCGTCACTTCGATCGTCATCTCCTATGGAGGCGACGAAGAGATGGCCATCGCCGCGCTGCTGCATGATGCCGTCGAAGATCAGGGTGGGATGAAGCGCTTGCGCGAAATTCAACGGAAATTCGGGAAGCGCGTGGCGCGAATGGTGGATGGTTGCACGGATTCTTATGACGAACCAAAGCCGCCGTGGCTGGCTCGGAAGCAAAAGTACATCGCGCGGGTGGCCAAGGAAGGCGCGGACACGCGGCTGGTGAGCGCGGCCGACAAGTTGTCCAATGCGCGCGATATTCTGCAAGATGTGCGCGCCTACGGCGATCAGGCCTTTGAGCGCTTCCAGGGCAAGAAAGAAGGGACGCTCTGGTATTACCGCACGCTGGTCAGGGAATTCGGCAAGGCTGGCAGCAATCCGCTCGTCGAGGAGCTGGAGCGCGTGGTGAAGGAACTCGAGCGCGCGGCCGACGCGGGCAAATTACCGGGAGAAGATTAGAACGAGACGCGCAACCGCGCGGAAACGCTGCGGGGCATGGCGATGGCCGTGCCGGAAAAGACGCTGGCAAAATTGATGACGTTCAGGCGATCCGTCACGTTCACGGCCTGCAATTGGAACTGCACCGAGCGCGCCTCTTTGTGATACACCTCGGCGCCCATGCCTAGATCCAGCGAAAAATTGGGCTCCACGCGGCCCTTATCGAAATTTACGCGGGAAATCACGGCAGCCCCATATTGTGCAATCAGGGAAGGAATGTCCGCGCCTTGATCCAGTTCGGCGGGCAAGCCACTGCCATAGGATGCGCCAGCAGCGAACCAGACACCGTGAGCCGCTTCCATGCGCAAGCGCGAACGCAGCGTGTTGCGTTGGTCCTGCGATACGGCAAACTTGCTGGTATCCGTCAAAACGCCATTGCTGTCGCTGCCGATAAAGAGCCCTCCGGTCACAGGTCCCTGCCCGATTCCCGACTGATTGGAATAGCTGACGTAACCCGAGAAGCGATCCCAGTGAGGAATTTCCACCCGCACTTCCTCTCCGATAATCCGCGCCTTAGCGTAGGAGATCGGAAAACTCACACCGGTCTGCAGCAGCACATCGTCGTCGGAATAGTTATGGAAGTCGCGGCGAAAGATGTTGGCGTCCAGGCGTAATTTGCCAAAAAACGATTTCGTCAGGCCGCCTTCGTAATAGTTGGTTCGCGCCACGGGCACCGGCAGGCGCAGCACGGCGGGATTCACGGAATCGAGTTCCGGCGAACTTGCCAGCAGAAGGTTTTCCATCGCCGGCGTCTGGAAGACGCGGTCGTAAGAAGCGTGCAGAAGCAGGTTCAGCGAAGAAAAGTAACGCGAGATTCCCACGCGCGGGCTCACGCCCCATTCATGGACCACAAATCCATAATGATCGAAGCGCAACCCCGCGGAGAAGTTCCACGCGCCATAGCGCATCTGATCCTGCACATAGAATGCAGGCTCCGTGTCCCACTTGCTGGCGGCAAAATTTAAATTAGGCTGCGTGCCGGGATCAAATTGCGAAGGATCGGTGATGTGGTACTGCAGGGCCTCGTGCACGGGAGTGAAGAAGGAATCAACGCCAACTTTCCAGTCGTGATGGCCACGATGTCCCGCCAGGTCGCCGCGGACATAGCCTTCGCGATAACCGCGGTCCTGGCTGACGATCACCGGGGTTGAGAACGGATTGGATTGCAGGGAAAAGCTGGAGTCACGCACGCCGCCGGCCACGCTGAGCAGCAACGTCGGCGAAAAAGTGTGTTGAAAATAGGCCTGGCCGCTGGTTTCCGCGCTGGCGGCATCCTGGCGTTGCAGCGCGTCCTGCTGTACATAGTCGTTGGGGACGATGTAGCGCAGCGAATTGTGAGAAACCGTGAGGCGGAGCCTGTCGTTGTCCGTGAAATCGTGCTCGTAAGCCGCCGCGAAACCGCCCGAGTTGCCGGCATTTGTGAAATTGTCGGTGACCGGGGGATCGAGATAGCGGTCCGAATGCATCCCGAAAGCCCGGATGGAATAGCGATCTTTTTCGCGCGCGTAGGAAATGGCCGCTTCGCCATCGAGTTGATCGAAGCTCCCGCCAGACGCGGAGAGCTCGCCGTGCCAGCCAAGTTGGGTGTTCTTGTCCGTTGTGAGTTCCACAACACCGCCGAGCTTCCGGCCGTACTCCGCGGGGTACCCGGAAGTCAGCACACGCATGGATTCGACGGCGTCGGAATCCATGTCCGGGGCAAACGCGGGTGAACGATTTTGAGTAACAGGCTGGCCGTCTACCACAAACTGGACATCGTATTCAGAGCCGCGCGGATGCAGCACGCCGTTGCCTTCATAGAGCCAGCCGGGCGTTTCGTTCACCAGATCGAAGAGGTCGCGGCCGGGCTGCACGCCGAGTTGCTCGCGGACGGATTGCTGCCCGATCGAAACGAGGGATGCCGTGCGCGTGGGATCGACAAGCGTGGCTTCGTCGGTGACCTGGACTTGCGTGGTAACCGGTGCCACGCCCAGCGTGATACCGAGCTTTACCGGAACTTCGGAATGGAGTTCGACGACATCGCTCCACGTGGCAAAGCCTTCTGCCGTCAGATTCAGCCGGTAGACGCCGAACGGCAGGTCTTGCAGGACGTAGTGACCGTCACTCGGAATCTCGAAGTTTCGCTGGAAGCCATTCCCCTCGCTGAGAAGTTCGCCGTGCGCCGACAGAGTTGCGCCCTTCGGGTCGCGCACCTCCAGGTGCAGCTCACCGCGGAGGCGTTGCGCGCATGCGGGGATCGCTGTCGCAAAAAATATCAAGGCCGCCAGCAGCGACAAGCGATGGATCGAGCGATGGGTTGTGGTAAGCATCGTAAATTAAGTAGGTCGGGCGTGGCCGCTTGAAATTTGCCCCAGAAAGCACGCTACAGTCCACGATAACATGCTAAATGCTGCGATTTTGGGGCCGAATCCGCCGGGCGGCCAAATCGGTAACCGGAAGCGATGGAGACCAGCAGTGCTTTTGGCGGAAGGCGGGGCAGGCTAGCTTGCCGGCCCCGACCCGAGCTTCAGGAAAAAGATTTTCCCGGGGGACTGGAAAAGAACACCATTGTACCGGATGATGTAAGGCGCTTGTTTTGCGATTTGAGGGCCGGAGCGGTCCATTAAGGAAACCGCCCACTCCCCGGCGAAAGGGTTCATCACTTGGAAGCCATTTCTGTGTATCTGACTGCAGCGGCTACGGCGTTTGGCTCGCGCATCCTGCCTTCCGAAAAAGTGGATGAAGCCTATGGCATGCCGATCGGCAAATTGCGCACGCGCGCAGGAATCCTGTCAGTGGCCTACGCCGCGGAGAACGAATGCGAAGAAACGCTGGGGGCCGTTGCGTGCCAGAAGGCGCTGGAGCAGACCGGGGAGAGCGCGCAATCGGTAGACGGCGTGATAGCCGCAAGCGAGACGCATCACTCCTATCCATCCCTGGCGGCGGCCCTGCATGCGCGGCTGAAATTGCCGGAATGGCGCATGGCATTGGACGCGGGCAACGGCTGCCTGGCGTTACTGCAGGTGCTGTTTGTGGCCCAGGCGCTGATTATGACCGGGCGCGCGGAAACGCTGCTGGTGGCTACCTCCGATGTGCACAGCCGTACGCTGGGGCCGGGACGAAGCGCGGGCGAATTTGGCGGTCTGTTTGGAGACGGTGCGAGCGCGTTTGTGCTTTCGAGCAAGACGCCGAAAAGAGGCAGCTTCGCCTACAGGCTGGGTGAATTCTTTTTTGGATGCGCGTCGCAGTACGCGGAAGCGATCGCGGTGAGCGAGGCGGGCGGCGGGGAACTGGACGTGCAGTTTGACGGCGAAGGATTGTCGCGCGCGGCGGTCAACCGCATGGAGCAGGTCTTGGCGGAAGTGGAGCGCCGCAGTGGAATCGCTCTGGCGAAGGCTGCGGCGTTTGCCACGCACCAGCCCAATCCGCGCCTGGTGAAATTGCTCGCCAAACAGCTTGGCGTTCCGGCGAATCTGTTTCCGCCGATTGCCGAGACAAAAGGAAATCTCGGCTCCTCGACGTGCGGCGCGGTGTTGGAGGCGGCGGTCGTCCACGCGGCGATGCAGAAACCCGAGGATCGCGGAGTGGTGTTCTTGGCGTCGTTAGGGCCGGGGTTGCTGTTCGGGGGCGGGTGGCTGGTGCCGGTTGGATGAAGTCGGAAGTCGGAAGTCGGAAGTCGGAAGTCGGAAGAATCACACCTAGCGGGCAGAGTTGAGATGAGAAGCGCAGGCCGCAAACAAGAAACGAAAAACTGAGCAAGACTTAAAACCAGAGAATGCTGGCCTGCTGGAAGCAGGCGCTACCGGCTATGGGGAAGAGAGGTCGGCGTCGGTGATTTCGAGGTCTGCTTGCGGGACGACGCAGGATTGCAGCGGAGGCCAGCCGGGGTCGGTGGTAGCGTTTCGGCACAGGGAGACTAGCGCGTTGGACACTTGCGACGGCCCGACGGTGCCGTTTAGCGGCTCGGCGTAAAGCTTGTAACTGCGATTGATGGGCAACTGGTTGATCGAATAGGTGCCGTCGAACTGCACCGGACCGGGCGCCTGACAACTCCATCCACCTAAGGTTCCGGCAGCCACGGCGCCGCTGGAGGCGTCCACGGCCACAACGTGTGCGCCAAATATGCCGGTGACGCCCGGGGGCGCCAGGGGCAGCGAGAGCGGATTCGCGGGCAAAATGCGCCCCTGAATTGAGCCGACAAACTGTGTGTCATTGGGATCGTGATAGAGCACGCGAAGGCCGGTACGGTCGTCGTCGGAGAGCGGCGCATCGGGTTGCTGCACGGTGGGGCGAAGGTTTGTAAAGGTGCCTGGAGCGGGAGCGAAGGGATACATCATCGCGCTCCAAACGGCGGAGTGACTGAAGCCGAGCGTGTGGCCGAGTTCGTGGGTGAGCAGCGATTCGAGGTCGTAGGCCTTGGGATTCGCGGAGAGCGCCGCCGGCGTGGCGAAAGTCACCAGCGAATCGCTGGGATTGAAATAAATATCGGAGTCGAGAATCTGGCCGATTTGCGTGGCGGGCGGTCCGCTGCCCAACTGGATGCCAATCTGATCGGCGGTAATCACGCGCGTGAAGGCGAGCACGCCCGGCGTGAACGCCATATCCGGCTGATCGAAGCATATGGAATCGATGCCGTCGGACCCGCAGATATTGCTGGAGGCGACGCGGGTGAGCGGCGCAAAAGAAGCGGGCGTCAGCAGTGTGCCGTTGACATTGCTCCAGACTCCCATCGATTGTTCGATGGCCTGTTCGATTTCGTTCAAGCGGCCGCTGGCGGTTTGGTCCCGGGTAAGAATGGTGGTGGGGTTTGTGTTGAGAACAGTGCTCCAGCGGAAGGCGATAGCCGCCGCGGTGGTGAGTTGATGCGAAGGAATCGGGCACGCGGAGCCGCCAGAAACGCTGCCGGGCTGCCGAACGTCTGGCACAATCACATTGAAGGCATAGCCCTGCGCGGAAGAAGCAGACCAGAGCGTGAAGAAAAAGGTCACGCAAAGGGAGCGAATTTGCTGGAAGGGTATGCGCATGGATTATCTCTTGGTGGACGTGGTTGTCTCCGCCTGGCGTAGAGTCTCGCGCAGGATGCGCTGCTGGAAAATTTCCGAGGGAAGATTCCGGGTACCGGCTTTGGTAAAGCTGTCGGTGGCGGGATCGAAGACGGGGACCTCCGCGGAATCTTGTGTGACCATTTCCACGTTGGAAACCCGATCGCGGCGAATGCGGAAGGTGCCTTGCGTCCAGCCGACAATGAAGAATTGGCGGCCGGGATGCCCGCTGAGGAAAAGATAGACCTCTTCGCTGGGGAGGAATTCCGGCGTACCTTCCACGTGCGAGTGCAGATGCAGAAACTTCCCTCCGGGCTGCCGCACAACGATCTCTTCGGGCAAGTAGCCTTTTTCCTGCCACAAGACGCGAAAGGTGGTGTCCGTCCAGATTTCTCCGTTCTCCATCAACGTGCGAGACCGCTCGCAGCGCACGCGGGCCACGGCATAGGAGTAATGCACCAGATCCTGGAAGCGGAGACGCACCAGCGTCGTAGCCTGGGCGACGATGGCGATCAGGCCGAGGCCGATCAGGAAGAGGATCCAGAGGAAGCGGCGGCGATCCTTGTAGCTCATCGAGTACGGCTCCTGTTCATTGAATTTCCAGCGCGCCGGAAGCGGCGGTTTTGTCGAGATTGGCGTTCTGAATGAAAAGTGTTCGTGGGCCGGGCGCGGCGGTGGATGGAATCTGCAGCGTGAGGTGAATGATGCCGAGGCCGGCGGGCTGTTTGGCGATCACGGAGACGTCGCCGGGCCCGGAGACGGTGTAGTTCATGCTGGTGTCCAAGCCGGATTGCGAGAAGAGGCAGATGTCGGCGGCGGTGGTGCCGGTGGCCGGACGAACGAGTGGGATCGGACTGCCGCCAAGATTGCAGGAGTTGTTGGAAGTGCTGAAGGCGCCAAGTGCGGCGACGTTGAGATCGAAAGAGACGTTGGCGCTGTCTTCGCCGGCCGTGGTGGGTTCGACGACGGTAATGTTTTGCCCGGTGGCGGAAGGCGAAGAACTCGTGAGCGAGATGACACTGTCGCTGGTACCCAACGTGGCGACGACAAGCGAAACGGAGTTGGAAAGTGTGCCGTCTGGATTTTTGATTTGCACGCTGACGTTGCCGGATTGCGCGACATCCGCGGCATTGACGGGCGCGGAGCAGGCATTTGTGGTGGAGCACGTGGTGACGCGCGCGGTGCCGCCGATCAGCAGCGTGGAGCCGGGACCCGGATTCGACAGGACGAAACCGCTGCCGCTCACGGAAAGCGTGAAACCTTCGGCAGAACCCGCGTAAACACTGGCGGGATGCAACGTGAGGATGTCGGCGCCCGTGGAGATGGCGACGTTGGCGCTGCCGGATTGCTTGGAGTCATCCTGGCTGAGCGCGACCACCTGGAAGCCATCCGGCACAGGCGGCGCGGAAGGCGCGGTGTAGGTGCCACTGGGATCGATGGAGCCGCACGCGCCGGTAACGCCGCAGGCTGCGCCTTGAATTTGCCAGACGACCGCTTGATTCGTTGCGCCAAGAACGGTGGCGGTGAAGCCCTGCACGCCGAGAGGCGGCAGCGTGACATTGTTCGGAAGAACGCTGACCAGAATGTGATTGATGATGGTGATTTGGGCGGACGCGGCGAGCGCGGGATTTCCGGTGCTGATCACCTGCACGGAGACGGGATTCGTCGAGGGAATAGCGCCAGGCGCAAGGAAATCCACTTGCGTGACGCTACTGGTAACCGCCTGGCACGGCGAAGAAGCAACCACGCAAATCTGGCCGAGCATAGTGTTGCCGCCGGAAACACCATTGACCTTCCACGCCAACGATTCGCCGCTGGTGCCGTTTTCCGTGGCGGTGAGCGTGACGCGATGATTCGCGCCGAGCGTGTAAGTGGGGGGAGAGACAGAAAGGCTTGGGCCGGCCTGAATCGTGATCGATGCTTGCGCCTGCTTGGTGGGATCGGCCTGCGGCGTCACCGTGATGGTAACGACGTTCGGTTCCGGAGGTGTGGTGGGCGCGGTGTAGTTGGCGGTGTCCGCGATGGGATTGGAACCGGCGGCTTGCGTGGTGATCACCGTGAGGATGCCGCAGGCGTTGCCGCTGCAGCCAGAGCCTGAGAGCGACCAGGAAAGCACGCTGCTGGGAGCGGAGCCTGGAACTGGCGTGAGCGTCGCAACGATGGCGGAGATTGCTCCCGGCTGCAGCGAAGAGGGCGCGGCGATTTGCAGCGTGAAATGGCTGGTGATGGTGACGGTGGCGGAGGCTTGCCTGGAAGGATCGGCGGCGCTGGCGGCGGTAAGCGTGACGCTGGGAGTTGAAGGAAAAATCGATGGCGCGGTGTAATTGCCATTGGCATCGAGGGAGCCGCAATTACCGGGGCAGGCCGCGCCGGAGAGGCTCCAATGGATGGTTGGGTCGGGCTTGCCGTTGCTTGTGAGAGTGGCGTGGAAGGACTGCAGGGCGCCGAGTTCGGCGATCGAGGTATTCGGCGAAAGCGAAATCGCAATATCGCTGGTGATGGTGACGCCGGCGGTGGAAGACTTCGTGGAGTCGGCTTGACTGGTGGCGGTCACTTGTACGGCTCCGGCGGCAGGCAGGTCCGCGGGTGCGGTATAGACTCCATCGGCGGAGATGGTGCCGACTTGAGCGGAACCACTGGGGATGCCGTTGACGCTCCAGGAGACGGCGGTGTTGGTTGAGTTGGCGACTGTAGCGGAGAACGAGAGCGTTTCACCGAGCAACACGCTGCCGGAAGCGGGACTGATAGTGACCGTGATGGGTGGAGGCGGTGGAGGAGCGCCGTTGCCAGCTCCTCCGCCGCAGGCAGCGAGGAAGATAGGGAGGACAGGAACGAGAAGTGCGAAGCAGGAGCGACGAATGCATCGCGCGCGCGGTGTGCTTGCGCTTTGCTTTGTGCGAGTTGGCGAGAGGGACCGCATGTTTTTGCAAATGCAGACCGAGGGCCAGCGCATGAGAACGACGCTGGTGTTGTCTCGGAGGGCCAGCGGGAAAATCTTTGGGTCTTCTAAGATGTGTGGAACGAACAGGTTGAGCGTGGATGAAATGCGTGGAGTTAGCGCAAATCCAAGCAGGTGCAAGTGTTCCGAATTGTCGTGGGCCGTTCCGAATTGAATGGCGTTCCTGAGTGCGTTCCCGAACTGGGAATCGTGCGTTTGACATTCGCGGAGGCGGCTCGAATAATCTCGCCATGGCGAAGCCTGAGGCGGTGAGGCGCATCAAGAGTTATTCCGCGGCAGACGGATACGTCTATCAATACTGTTTTTACGAAGTGAACCGTGTGCTGCTGGATGGCGCGGAGGCCGGTGAATTTATTTATGCGATCTCAGCGGACCGGACGACGAGTTTTGGGTTGCGGATTTTTGTGATGCAGTCCGCACTGGAAGCTTGGGCGCACGCGAACGGGCGTGCGCTGACCAGCAGCGAAGAGTACGCCGTAGCCAAGATGCGGTTGTTCCAGGCGTTTGACGAGGGTGTGGTGCCGCGCACGGCAGAAGGGGCTGCGGAGTTGCGATTGGCGGTGGACGAATCGAACCTAGAAGAACTGTTGCGATCGTTGAATATTTGAAGGCCGTGACCCGTGGTCCGTGTCCCGTGGCCCGAAGAGGCTGGCATGAAGGCCACGCTACATAGAAGAGGAAAGAGAATGGCGCTCTGGCACGGCGGGAGAGCGGGCCCCCTCGAAAGGCTTAGCCTTGGGCTTGCCTGCAAAATGCAGGCGTTAACGAGGCGCAAAGCCGATCCTACGTGAACCGAAAGGCGGGCGGTGGCGTCTAGTTAGGTGTAATGGAGATCGCGGATGCGGGAGCTGGTCCTGATCCAGCCGGGAAGAACGCTTGAGGGTGCAACGGCGCGCGAGTTGGAACGGGCTCGCTCGGACCGTGAGTTTGAAGAGCGACTGGCCGAATGCGGGCCGCTGTCGTTTCACGTGGCGCAAGGCGTGTTGCGGAATGCGGCAGACGCCGAGGATGTGGCGCAGGAGGCACTTCTGCGGGCTTACCGGAATTTTGCCGATTGCGCGAGCCGACGAAGTTTCGCGGGTGGCTGGTGCGCATCACGTTCCGGCTGGCGCTGGACCGGTGGCGATCGGTGCGGCGAAGAGAGAAGCGCGAGACGGAATGGATGCAGCCTGAGCAGCGGGCGGTGGCTCCAACGGCGGAGGACGTGGCTGCTTCGAGGGAGTTCCAGGCGCGATTGGAACGAGCGCTGGATGAGTTGCCGGAAAAGTTGCGGCTGGTGCTGCTGCTGGCTGGGATTCAGGGATACACATTGGAGGAAGTCGCGGGGATGCTGGGGATTCCCATAGGCACGGTGAAGTCTCGGTTGTTTTTTGCGCGGAAGAAACTGCTGGAGAAGTTGCGATGAGCTGCGAAACGTATCGGGAGAAATTGCAGGACGAGCTGCTGCGCGGTGACACGACACTGCGTAGCGAGGTCGCGGCGCATGTGCGTGGATGTGCGGATTGCCGCGAATTTTATGAGGCACAGAGGTGGCTCCTGGGCGCGATGGACTCCGGCGTGCGGGCGTTGGTGAACGAAAGCGTGCCAGCATCGTTGGTGGCAGGCGTGAAGGCGCGGATCGAAGCGAAAGAGGTCCGGCAATCTCTGCTCTCATGGAGAATCTCCGCCGTAGCCGTCGTTGGAGTTTTAGCGCTCATCGTGACTCCATTGTTCCGAAGCAAGCTTCGCGTAAGGAATGTGAGTCTAGCAGCCGTTGCGGAAATGCATCTGGAACGTGGCGTATCGACGTCAGCCGCCGCGCCAGTATTGGCGAGGCAGCCTGCGGTCACTTCGCAGTCTCGAACGGCCAAGCGTAGACGTATTCACGACGAGCAACTTGCGAGAACGGACTCGCCGAGAATGGAAGTCATCATCGACCCGGCGGAAGCAGAAGGATTACATCAGTTGGCCACAGCTGCGGCACTAGATCCGCAGTGGGCTATTGCGATGACTCGCCCTGGGAAGCTGCTCGTGATGGGGGACGAGAAAATTCGCCCGCAGGGGTTTCCTCCACAGGAAATGAGGGATTTGGACGAAGAGGCCACCAATTAATTTGTGATTAGTTAAGGCGCTTGGCGAACAGGAGAAAACCGATGCGACGATTGATGATTTCTATGTTTTTAGCTGCTGGCTTTTGGGGCAGTAGCTTGTGCGCTGATGCCCAAGAAAAGCCGAATCCCCCTAAAGAGGAGGCAAAATCCGGAATCCATGAGAATACCGACCAACTGCAGGTAAGGGTCATTTATACGGAGTACGAGGGAGAGAAGAAGGTGAAGAGTTTCCCGTTTGCCTTGTTGCTTAGCACGAGGAATGGCCCCCCCAGTGTCGTGGACGTGGGGACAAGAATACCAATTGCGAAGTCGGCCGAAAACTCCGCTTCTCAATATGAGTACATAAGCGTTGGAACAGAGGTTGAGTGCAGGGCGAGGGTGATCTCGACTGGTGTTTACGCTTTGTATTTGAACTTCACTCGTTCTTGGGTTGAGGGTGATGTTTTCGTTCCAGTTCAGAAAATGGCTGGTCCCTCCAGTGATCCATCGGTTGGAAAATTTGCACAACCGATCATTCGGAAATTTCAATCCGACAGTGACATCAACATGCGAGACGGGCAGACGCTGGAGACGATTGTTGGCACCGATCCTGTGAGCGGGAGAGTCGGCAAGCTCGAAGTGTCGCTCACGGTAGTCAAATAGCCGATCGCGGATACAAGATGCTTAGTAGAGCGCCCTTTAATTCTGGTTGCAAAAATTTGTAATCGAGTTTTTGGAGTTGGGCGGGGAGGGCGCGCTGACTGGACAGGAGCAGGGCGTCGGCCATTTCGCCGAGGGCGAGGCGGAGGGCGAAGGCGGGCGCCGGGAAGAGTGCGGGGCGGTGCACGGCCGCGGCTAAAGCTTTGGTGAAGTCGGCATTGGTGACCGGCTGTGGTGAGACGACATTGATTGGGCCGGTGAGGTTGCCGTCTTCGAGGGCCAGGCGAAGGATAGAGATGGTGTCGTCCAGAGTGATCCAGCTCATCCACTGCCTGCCGCTCCCGAGTTTCCCACCCACACCAAATTGAAAGGGCCGCATCATTTGCGGAAGCGCACCACCATATTTGGCGAGAATGACGCCAAAGCGGGCGCGAACCACGCGGATGCCGAGGACTTCGGCTTTGCTGGCTTCGGCTTCCCATTCCTTGGCGATTTCACTGAGAAAATCGGTGCCGGCGGCACTTTCTTCGGTGAGGATTTCGTCGCCGCGATTGCCGTAGTAGCCGGTGGCGGAGGCGGAGACCAGCACGCGAGGGCGAGCGGACATCTTTGCGAGCGCGGCGATGAGCGCGCGCAGGGTATCAATGCGGCTGGTGCGGAGAAGTTGCTTGCGTTCCGGAGTCCAGCGGCCTTCGGCGATGGAGGCGCCGGCGAGATTGACGACGGCGTCGGCTCCGACGGCGGCTCCGCCTAGTTCGCCAGTGGCGGGATTCCATTGCACGTCGAAGCCTTCGCTGGTGCGGATGGCTTCGGCGGACGTGCCGGGACGAACGAGGCGGCAGACGGTGTGGCCGGCGCGCTGGAGTTGCTGGGCGAGGGCGGTGCCAACGAGGCCGGTGGAGCCGGTGATGAGAATCTTCATGAGTGTCCTTTGGCGCGTGGGATGATTATCGCTCGAATTGAAGGTACGTTACCGTGTTTCGTGGGCCGTGATCCGAAGAGAAGAGTTTCACCACAGAGTTAGCAGAGGTCTGCGGAGAAAACGGAGAGTTTGGGTAGGGTCTGATCGGAAGTGTAGAGAGATTATTGCCCGGATCGGGTTGAATTAGGGCGGGAAGGCACAGGCTGAAGCCTGCGCTGCGGGTGGCCGATCTAAAGTTCGGCCACTACATGGGGTACAATTTTTGCATGGCACAGATGGCGGCAACCGTCCGGGTGAAGGTGCTGTTTTTTGGGCGGCTGCGGGAGTTGATCGGGCTGGCCGAAGAATCGCCTGAATTACCCGAAGGCGCGACCCTGGCGCAGGTGTTTGAGCGATATGCGGAGCGGTTTCCGAAATTGGCAGGGTTTCGCGGTTCAATGGTGGTTTCGCGGAACCAGGAGTTTGCGCCGTGGGATGCGCGGGTGGCCGCGGGCGATGAGATTGCATTTTTGCCTCCGGTGAGCGGCGGATAGTTTAGAAAATGGAAAATAGGGAAGAGCACTTTTGGGGCTAGGCTGCGATTCAGAACATGAGCGAAGAAGACAAGATTGCGCTGGTGCGCGAGGTGATTGATGGCGAGGCGCTGGCGCGCTTGGTGCGTGCCGGCTTGGATGGCGCGACGGTGGCGTTTGACGGTTATGTGCGGAACCAGTCGCACGGCCGCGCCACCGACTATCTGGAATACGAAGCGTATGAGCCGATGGCAATCGCAAAGATGAAAGAGATTGTGGCGCAAATCCATGAGAAGTTCCGGATTCACCGCGTGGCCATGGTGCACCGCCTGGGCCGGCTGGAGATTGGCGAGACGAGCGTGTTCATTGCCGTGAGCGCGCCGCACCGCGGAGCCGCGTTTGACGCCTGCCGCCATGCGATTGACACGCTAAAGAAAACCGTGCCCATCTGGAAAAAAGAGTATTTTGCCGATGGGGCGGTGTGGGCGGAGGGCGAACTGCCCCCCATTCCGCCCAATGCGAAATCTGCATCCTAATCATTGATGATCCTCCAGGTTCCACGAAAACTCGCTAGCTTGAGCCTCTTCCTTGCGTCGTTAGGACTGGGGGCGAATTCCGCCGTGGCACAAGAGAAGCCGGACCGGCCGCCGTGGGCGCAGCCATCCAGCGGCCAACCGGCGAAGGCGCAGCCCAACGCAGGGCAACCCCCGGGGCCGCCGGGAGCCATGGTTCCGGCGCCGGCCGAGCCCGCTCCTCCGAAAAGCCAGGAACCGCAAACGCCCAAGGGCACGATCAAGGTCAACGTGAATTTGGTGAACGTGCTGGTGAGCGTGCTGGACAAGCAGAAGCGCCCTGCGCCGAACCTGCCGGTGGAGGCGTTCCAGGTGATCGAAGAGGGCGTGCCGCAAAAGATTGAGTTCTTCGAGACCGAAACGAAATGGCCGCTGGATATTGCCCTGATGGTGGACGCCAGCCTGAGCGCGCACATGGACATTCAGTACGAGCGGCAGGCCGCCTCGCATTTCATTCAGCAGGTGCTGCGGCCGGACGACCACATGTCCGTCTTCTCGTTCGATGAATCGGTGACGCAGCGGACGACGTTTACCGACAAAGTAAAAGTGTTGCAGGAAGCGGTGGCCAGGATCCCCGATGGCGCGGGGACTTCTATTTACGATGCGGTTTTGCTGGGGTCGCAGGCGCTCGCGAAGCGCGGCAGCGATCACCGGCGGGTGATCGTGCTGGTGACCGACGGCGGCGAAACCACCAGCCACGCGGATTTTGAGTCGGCACGTCGGGCAGCGCTGCGCGGAGAAGTGCTGCTTTATACGATTTTGATCCGGCCGCTGAAAGGCGAGAACGGGCGGAACACCGCCGGTGAACACGCGCTGCAGACCATCACGGAAAGCACGGGCGGGGCGATGTTCTTCCCGGATAAGGCGGAGGAACTACCGATTATCTTCGATCGCATTGACGCCGAATTGAGGACCCAGTACCGGCTGGGATATTACCCAAATCCGCGCGGGCCGGTGAATACCTACCGTACAATTGAAGTGAAGGTGCTGCCGGGGTATTCGGCGCGGCACCGGACGTTGTATCTGGTGCAGTAGCGAGCGGTCCGTGCGGTGACTGGTGATTAGTGATTGGTGACTGGTGCGGATCGAGACGAACAACTAAGAGATAGCAGCGAGCAGGAATCTCCCCAGAGTGGATTGCTTGCAGCGCGCTGAGCACTTTTTGCGAAAAACCTCTTGGTTCCTGCTATCTGCTCGCTGTTAGCCGTTCGCACTGAACCGATTACTGTTCGCTGATAACGGCTTACTTCCGGTTAGAATCGAGATCCCATGTCCACAGAATACTTGAAAGCTGCGATGGAGATTGCCCGGGAGGCAGGAGCGGTGTTGCGCGAAGAGGTGCAACGCCCGCCGGACATTGCTTATAAGGGCGACTACGACTTGGTGACGCAGGCGGACAAGCGCTCGGAAGCGGTGATCGTCAGGCGCCTGCAAAAATTGTTTCCGGAACACGCGGTAGCAGCGGAAGAGGGAAGCGGCAAGGAGACGGGCTCGGAATTCCGGTGGCACGTGGACCCTCTGGATGGCACAACAAATTTTGCACATGCCTATCCCTGCTTTTGCGTTTCCATGGCGCTAGCCAAGGGAAATGAACTGTTGCTGGGCGTGGTCTACAACCCGATTTTCGAGGAGATGTTCTGGGCTTCGCGAGGCGACGGCGCGTATCTCAATGGGAAGCAGATTCACTGCTCAAAGATCCCGGAGTTGCGCCGAAGTTTGTTGTGCACTGGTTTTCCGAACCACAAACGGCACTCGCTGCCGAATATTCACTACTACTGGGATTTCACCTTGTGTTCGCATGGCGTGCGGCGCGATGGCTCGGCGGCGCTGGATCTGGCCTGCGTAGCGGCCGGGCGTTTTGATGGTTTCTGGGAGTTTGGGTTGAAGCCGTGGGACACCGCGGCGGGCGTGGTGATCGTTGAAGAGGCGGGAGGGAAAATCACCGACCTCGAAGGAAAGCCCTATGTGTTGGGCGGCAAGTCTATCCTGGCGACCAATGGACTGATCCACGCAGAGATGGAAGCGATGGCCGCGCAGATCAGGAAGAAAGAAGGAGTGGAATCGTAAAGTCCGTGACTCGTGTCCTGTGTTCCGTAAACGTGCACACAGTTTTTAACTCCTTTGTATGCCCCACTTGCAGAAGGCGTCTTTTGTAAGTTCTTTAAAGGCCACACTTACAGGAATTCGCATTTTGCGTGGCAACCCTTCTATGGACAGTATGCCGCATCTAGGGTGCTTGGCAGTTGTGCCACTACATGGATCGAAGAACAAAGGCTGAAGCCTGTGCTACATGGAGGCTGACTGGGTAGGGAGTAGCTGGCGGGCGCACTATAACGCGGTTACTAGTATACCGATTGATAACTTAATGTCAATAACAAAGTGGGACGTGGGGCTCTTATGAAGGGCTGATTCTGGGTTCACAGAATCCTTATGCCTCTCCACGTAATCTAAGTCTGCAGTTCGTGGGACCTTCTTCGGGCCGTCTGAGGCAGCGGGTAGCTGCCAATCCGGGAAACGAAGTGTGTCAAATTGGGGAGAAAAACATGCTCTCGTGCATGATGCGTAGGCTATTGCTTGGATTGAGTTTAGCGACAACTCTTTGGTTTTGCGCGGTTGGAAAAGCCGACGATGGAAAGAACGGGAACGATAAGGCGACAGCTTCGAATCCCAAACCGGCTGAAGGGGGGAAGCCCGAAGCGGGGTTGACCGAGCGGGAGCGCTGGCTGCTGGATCGCGTGGAGCAACTGGAGAAACGCGTCTCGGAATTGGAAGCGAAGGAAGGGAAGCAGACGGAAACCGCCTCGGCTCCTGGGAATACGGAGATAAAGAAGGAGGAGACGAAAGCCATATTCTCAGGGGCTAAAGCCCCGTCCTTGCCGGACTCTAATGTCGGTGCTGAAGCTCCGACCCCGGGTGGCCATCTGTATGAGATAGCTTCGAGCGCGCCAGCGGCGAAAGTGGGGATTGCGGTTGGCGCTCCGGTTCCACTGGCCGGCACGCCAGCCACGGTGGAGTCGACTTCGCTGACGGCAGCGCCCGCGACTGGCGTCGCGGCCGTGCCAGCGACGACTATGGCCACTGCCATTGGGCCAAAGCAGGATAACGCCAAGCCTTCCAACCCCGATCCGCAGAAACCCGCGAAGATTGTGCCGTTCTCCGATGCAGACTGGACGTGGCTGAACGGCAACGCGCGCACCAAGGAGATTTTTTGGGATACGAAGTTCTTTACGCCGGAGATCCGCGCGGATATTCACTACGTCTACGACTTTAATCACCCCACCGACCATTCGATGGGCGGGTCGAGCGAGCTTTTCCGAACGAACGAAGTGCAACTGGAACAATTGGGCGTAGGCGGCGACTTTCATTACGACAATGTGCGCGCGCGCTTGATGACACAGTACGGGATGTATTCGGCGACGACACCGCGTAATGATCCGAGTCCTGGACACGGGCAGTGGGATTTGTATACGGCGTACCGGTATGTGTCGGAAGCGTACGGCGGGTATCACTTCAACGTGTGGCACGGAATCAACGTGGATGCCGGCATCTTCATGTCGTATGTGGGCTTGTTCAGCTACTACAATTTTGACAACTGGGCCTATCAGCCTTCGTTTGTTTCATCGAACACGCCGTGGTTCTTCAATGGCGTGCGCGTGCAGATTTTCCCGACGGCGCACCTGAAGATTGAGCCGTGGTTCATTAATGGGTGGCAGTCGTATGCCTCGGCAAATCACAAGCCCGGGCTGGGCGGGCAGATCAAGTGGACGCCGACGTCTAACATCAACATCATTTCGAACAACTATGGCTTGGGCGAAGACGACCTGTTCATCAAGGGCCGCAGCCGCATCCACACGGACAACAGCATCGAAGTGAAGTATTACGACAAGCCGGACAATGCGATCAGCAAGATGGCCTTTACGCTGACGGGCGACCTGGGTTGCGAGTACGGGAGTGGCGTGAGCTGCTACGGAAATCACAAGGGTGGGCCGAAGCAGAGCTTCGTCGGCTGGATGGGCTACAACCGCTTCTGGTTCCACCGCGACCTGTTTGCGGTGACGGTGGGCGGCGGGCAGATCAACAACCCCGGCCGGTATCTTGTGCTGATTCCACCGATCAACGGAGAGAGTGCGCTGACGGCAGCGACGAGTTCGCCGTACTTCACGGGAAATCCCGGCGATCCATTCAAGGCGTGGGATAGTTCAATTACCTTCGACTATATGCCGAAGCAATACATCACATTCCGCGCGGAGTATGACTATCGCCACGCCAACGTGCCCTACTGGACGGGGCAAGGCGGCATTACTCCGCCAGGCGGGAATAACGGAGCGCCGCAGTTCTATGCGTGCAATAGCGGTGCATCATCAGGGCAGACGGACCTGACGCTGGCTGGACAGTCTTGCGCAGCGGGAGGTTCAACCGTGTGGTTCCCGGATCTGCGGAAGAATGAGTCGTTTATTGATCTGGCGATTCTGGTGAAGTTTTGAAGTGATGTATCAGGTGCCAGCAACCGGCTGATAGCTAACAGCTAACAGCTATTGCACCTTCGAAGGTGCGGCGGTGCCTACCCAAAATCAAACGCGGACACTTTGGACAAGCGGGCGGCATGAAGCCGCCCCTACGCGCTACTTGGCGCCCATTTCGGCGTAGAGCTTTTGGATGGCGCCGCCGATGCAGAAACCCCAGGCGAAGACCGGGTAGTCTTTGAATTTATCGGGGATGACGTATTGATCGAAGGCGTCGGAGAGAGGCACTCCCGCCTTGTGCATTTTTTCCGCTTGTTCGGAAAGATCGTCGAAAAGATCGCGGAGGCTTTGCACGCCTTCCTGTCCGCAGACCGGGCCGTGGCCGGGGACGAAAAGAGTGTCTTTGTCCCACGAAGCGAAGGTTTTCAAAGTATTGCGCCAGCCGGACATGGTGCATTGCTCGTCAAAGCAGGCCGGATAGGAGTGGCTGAAGAGCAGGTCGCCGGTGTAGACAACTTTGTGTTCGGGCGAACGAACGATGAGATCCGTGCCGGAGTGGCCGGGGAAATGTTCGATCGAAATCGGAAGATGGCCGAGATCCAGGTGCAACGGAAGCTTGGCAGGATCGAGTGGCCGGTTGGGGAATGCCAGCACGGTTTTGTTGGCCATGTCGAAGACGTTGCCAACGGCGCCGAGGTCGCCCTGGGCATGCTGCTTCGCGGCGTCGGTTTTGGCGTTTTGCAAGCGCTTTTCGATCGGAGCGAGAACCGCGGCGCGGTCGGCACCCTGCAGGGCCACGTAAGAATCCGTGATGCGTTTGGCAACGGCGGAGTGTCCCCAAAGTTGAATGCCGTTGGCCCCGTAGAAGGAATTTCCCATGGAGTGGTCGAAGTGATAATGGGTGAGCAGCGCGCCAGCCGCGGCCACTTGCGCAACCTGGTGGAAGGCCTCCATTTGAAAGCGCGCGCCGCCGGCCGTGCCGAAGCCTTCGAGAAGCAGGCCGGCTTCCTTGCCAATCAGAAAGCCTCCGTTGCAGATGGTGGTGAAGCCTTTCGAAGTGTTGGAAATGGTAGCGTAGTGGCCATCAGTAACTTTGTAGACGGCGGCGTAGCCGGCATCCACGATGGGGGACTGATCGGCGAGTGGATAGCTTGGACGCGAGGAGGAGAAGAGGGGAAGGGGAACGGCGGCCCCCAAAGCCGAGAGCGCGGTGAGGCGCGAGGCGTCCGAGAGAAATTGACGGCGAGAAAAGGGAGCGATGGATTTCATGAGAGAGTCTCCGGAAACGAAGAATAGGGCGCGGGCGAACGCCGTTTAGTGTAGCAGACGTTCGAAAATAGAAAGTGGAAAATAGAAAATAGGAAGAGAGCAGCCAAATTGCCTTGGGTTTGCGTGAGGCAGGTGTGGTCAGGGCGGTGGTGAACCGCGATAATGGAGGATGCGCGGGCACATGCTTGCGCCTTGATTCCAAGAGAGGACGAATCACACGATGACGGGATCCGCTCCATCCAGTCCGGCTGCCGGGCGATTGCAGGAACTCCAGAAAAGCTATGAGGCGTTAAAGAAGCGCGGGCTGAAGTTGAACCTGACGCGCGGAAAGCCTTCGCCGGCACAATTGGATTTAAGCGCGGAGTTGCTGGCGCTGCCCGGCGCGAGGAACTTCATTGCGGAGGGGGCCACGGATGTAAGGAACTACGGCGGTTTGCAGGGGCTGGCCGAGGCGCGGCGGCTGTTCGCGGGAATGCTGGGGGCGCCGGCGGAGCAAGTGGTGGTGGCGAACAACTCCAGCCTGGCGCTGATGCACGATTGCATTGCGTTCGCGCTGCTGAAAGGGACATGCGACAGCGCGACGGCGTGGAGCAAACAGGAGGAGATTGCGTTTCTTTGTCCCGTGCCGGGATACGATCGGCATTTCAAAATCCTGGAAGACTATGGCATCCGGATGATTCCGGTGGCGATGAAGGAAGACGGGCCGGACATGGATGAAGTGGAGCGGTTGGCAGGCAGCGACGCCGCGATCAAGGGCTTGTGGTGCATGCCGAAGTATAGCAATCCGACGGGCACTACATTTTCGAATGCAGTGGTCGAGCGGTTGGCGACTATGAAAACTGCGGCGCCGGATTTCCGGATGTTCTGGGATAACGCCTACGCCGTGCATCACCTGACCGAAGAGCGCGTGGAGATTGCGAACATTCTGGAACTTTGCGCGAAGCATGGGCATGCGAACCGCGCGTTCGTGTTTGCGTCCACGTCGAAAATCACGTTGGCGGGAGCGGGGCTGGCGCTGTTTGCGGCTTCGAAGGACAACGTGAAATGGCTGCTGGCGCGCATGACGCCACGGACTATCGGGCCGGACAAGCTGAACCAGTGGCGGCACGTGCAGTTCTTGAAGAATGGAGCGGGGATTCATGAGCTGATGGACCGGCACCGCGCGCTGATTGCGCCCAAATTTCAAAAGGTGCTGGAGATTTTCGAGCGACAACTGGCGGGCACGCCCAGCGTGAACTGGACAAAGCCGAAGGGTGGATACTTCATCAGCCTGGAAGTGCCCAAGGGCTGTGCGCGGCGCGTGGTGGCCCTGGCGCAGGAAGCTGGAATCGAATTGACTCCCGCGGGCGCGACGCATCCCCATGGAAAAGACCCCGAGGATCGCACCATCCGCATTGCGCCCACATTTCCTGATTTGCAGGAAGTGGAGCGGGCTGCCGAAGCCGTCGCCGTGTGCGTGCTGCTGGCAGCAGCGGAAAAGGCCGCGTAATTCGCTGGAATCGCGGCATTCGCTTGCGCGGCGAGGGTGGGCGTGCGAAACTTTAGAAATGGACTATGCGCGGCGAAATCGGCTGCGCGTGGCAATGGCGATATCGTCTAGGGGTCCAGGACGCCGCCCTCTCACGGCGGAAACCCGGGTTCGAATCCCGGTATCGCTACCATTCGTTGTTTGTTGAGAGCAGCGAGCACTTTACCTTTGTGTTGGCTGAGGAAGTTCATTCGTTAGTGACTGAGCCAGACTCCGCCTTTCGCTTCTTCCACCAAAGACAAACGCCGGTGATCGAGACCCCAGCTTCTCCTTTCCATCAGTAAAAGCTGCTCTGCCTTCACAGACAAAACGCTTGGCTATCGGCTAAGTTGGCCGACGCGGTTAAACCAGTCAACGATTATGCGATCGCGGTCGTCGCGATTCTGCGGCAAAGGGTGCCCATCACCTTCGTAAATGCGGAGGGCGTACACCTTGGCGTTTTTCTGAAGTGCCTCCGCCATTCGCAAGGCCTGAGTTACGGGGACCATTCTGTCGGTCCGACTGTGCAGGATGAGAACTGGCACATTGATCTGGTCTGCCCAATAGACGGCCGACCGCGCCCGATACTGCTCGTCGGCGTGGTGTTCATAGTCCGGCCAAATTTTGGCAAAACCATCCGTAAATTGATTGCCTGTGACGATGCCCATCTCAGGCCTCGCGTCGACCCAGGCCTTTACGTCCGTAACACCACCGATCACAGCTGCAGCCTTGACGGGAATACCGCGTTTGATCGCCAGATAGGTCATGGTGCCGCCCCGCGACAGACCGAGCATGAACAAACGGTCTGGGTCTACGTAGTCGAGCGACTTCAGTGCCGGCACGAGATTTAGAACATCATCGACTTCCACGCCGCCCCACTCGTCGCGTTTAACGGTGGCGCCCTGGTAGCGATAGTCGGACGCAATGACCACAAAACCCGCCTTAGCCAGGAGGAGGAGATCAGCGACGTCCAGGCATGACGTGTTCGCCATGCCGCCGCAGGGCTCGCCGTTATCCGTGATACGCCCGAGGTCGCCGTTGCCTCCGCGATTGAAAATGATCGCTGGCCATTTTCGTGTGCCTGGCGCTTTCGGCTTGATCAACAATCCGCGCACGGGAAGGCCGTCGCTCGAATATGTGATTTCCAAAAGGTCGAATTCCTTCTGCGAGCGAGCCTCTTCGTAGACCGCTCGCGGAAAATAGCTTTGGCCGAATTCATCCAACGACTGATACTTAGGCAAAGGCGGCCAGGGCTTCGAATTCAAAATCTTGCCATCAGGTTCCTGCGCGGCCACAGACAAGCGTGAGCCAGGCATAACCTGCATCAATAAAAGCAATGAACCGCAAATTACGGCTTTTCGCATTGCGTGAGATCCTCTCCCTTTCAATTTTCAAGCTCGCATGTAGCAGCCTTGGTGCTCGCAATTCTTGCCTTCGCAAGGGCAGCTAACTTCCTGCCATGTCGTTTTTTCCACCAGATGTAGACGCCCGTCACCGAGATAACCGTTAGAACTAATCCAAAGAATGCGACGAGAATGCGATACGGCAGAAAGTTACGAATATCGCCATAGTGGAGGCCCCAGAGGACGGTGCTCACCGTATTGCCAGCGTGTTGGCCATAGGGCAACGAGACGTCGCGAAGCGCGCCGGTGTTGCCGTCGATCCAGATGCTGGTGTCCCAGCCTTCCCCGCGAATGTCGTTACTTCCGCGAACGGCGTAGGTGTACACGCCGAACTCCGGAATGTATGCCATCCCATAAGGTCGCGAAATGCTGAAGCCGTGCTGGGCGGCGATCTGCGCCATCGCACGTTCTCCGAGCGCTTGTGCTTCGCGCCAGCCGAGCTTGGGGTGGTCAAGCGGTTGCGCCAACATCACGGAAGAAATAGCGTCATCGTCGCTGCGATAGTCGAAGACGGCCTTTGTGACGTGCTCATACACTGGCCGCAGGCTCAGCATGACGCTGGACCACGCGAACACAAACAACAATACCCAGGACCACAGCCCTCCGGCGCGATGCAAGTCGAAGTTGATGCGAAACGCGTTGGCGCGCCACTTGGTTTGCCACGCGTATTTCCATCGTTTCCAAAAACCTCCCCGCCCGCGTGGCAGTGTCAGATAGAAGCCCACAAAGCAGTCAAGCGTCCACACCAGGGCCACGATCCCGAGAATCCACGCGCCCGCGTTGCCCATAGCTACGGTCGTGTGCAGTTCGTAGACGAACGGAAGAAACTTCACATGCCAGTTGGGATTCGTGCAGCAACGTCCCAGTTCACGACCCGTGTACGGATCAAGAATCAGGTGGTCGAAG